>MDSZ01129248.1_pt1 | contig 10486 bp, 13 predicted proteins | sample 811201 | NCBI WGS metagenome assembly MDSZ01 (sample SAMN05326647, study PRJNA326480) | marine metagenome | isolation source: seawater | place: Indian Ocean: North | collected 2010
ATGGATGGTGGGTTATTGCCATTCTCAAACTTCAATATGCCGACAGTGCCGGGAATGAGTGGATCTCCAATCATCAACAAGAGAGGAGATGTTGTTGGACTAGTCTCTGCTGTCAGTTCTGATTGGCATATGATTTCATACAGCCCTACTTTAAAACAACTTAGAGATGCGAGAGATATAGCTCTTATAAAAGCTAAATCACTAGGCAACTAACGTTTTCGCAATTGCTTTTTAATAGACTTAAGGAACGCTTGAGTATCTAAGATGTCTAAGTATACATTTTCTTTTAGTATTTGATCTGGGCGTGGTTGGCTCATGTTTGTCATTTTTGATGCGTATTGTCCGATATATTTGTAGATGTAGGATGATATCTCGTCGTAGTTATCTCTTATAAATAAAAAGAAATTCATTATTGCAGATAGTTCTGCTTCTGACTTATGGAAAGGGATATATATTGCGAACGTTGTTCTTAGGTTGCCAGAATATGGAACCAATCCATCTTCTCCCATACCTTCAATTGATACATGAACATTAGTACTACTTGGCGTCTCTGGAAACACCAGATCGTCCTCAAAGTTAAAGTCTGGGCCGAAGTCGAGCTTGAGTTGCTTTTGTGCGAATGCGACAGCGTTCTGATAAACATTATATATGGCTCTATCTAATAGCCCTGTCTGTTCAGTGCCCATACCGGGGCTGAGCATTGCTCTTAAAATTTTATTTGCATCGCCAAGAAATCTTCTGGCTTTCATAACATTGTTGCCGCTAGCATTTCTCATTTCCTCGCCGTCAAAAAGCCAATTCAACATTTCTTTTGTAAACGGAAACTTAAATTGTGCCATAAGGTTCAGATCTGAATTTTCATCTGTATCATCATCAACAGTGTACCAAACATTGTCATTAAGTTCATAAGTGCCTGACATAAATCTTTGTTTAAGATTTCTGAATTCCTGTGCTCCTTCTTGGGCAATCTGCGGGATGAATCGATATACATGTTCAGCAAATGCTTCTAGCAATTCTTGCTCATTTCTTTCTCCCCACTCTTCTTTCACTTCGTCAAGGAAATTTTCTGCTTCTTCGATATTGTCTGCTGTGATATATGTGTTGTACTGATCTATAACATTTGTGAACTTAATGCTTAGCACCCAAGCTTCACCAGCAGAGTCAATCGAAACCTCAACACACTCAGCACCACAGTCATTGTTTACCAGCATGTCTTGTGTGTAACTAATCGATGCATCCCCTGCAATTAATTCCAAGAGCTCTTCGTTTTCTGTTATCTCTTCCCATAATGCTTCCTCTGCAGCGTGAATGTCAAATTCATCATTATTCAACAATTCAACCATTCTTTGGTTCTCTATGGGCATTTTGAAATCAATATAAGCAGACAATGACATATAAGGAGTATCATAGGTTTCTACATACGCATTGAAGCTAACAAATCCTCCGTTAAATTCTCCGTTGTTTATTCTTTCTTCTAAGTCTGTTAAGCCGCCGGCTTCTGGAGGATGCATCTCTGCGTGTTCTGCGATTGCTGAGGCTATACCGTCTGCACTTTCGTGTGACATTTCAAATTCATCCATAAGAATCATTGCCAGTTCAGCCGCACCACCACCAATATTGACAGGATTATTATGACGATCCCATACGATATCAAATGAAAGCTCTTCATAGTTCATTGTGATCTCTACTGACATCTTTACATTATAATCATCTGGGCGTTTGGAGTCATCCTTAATAAAGTAGAAGATCTTGCCCTCAGCCTCGGTATACTGTGCAAACATTTGATTGTGCTCTTGTGCTATACACCAGTTGGTTTTGGCTCCAAAATAACAAGAAGAGTCACGAGTAAATGGACGTATTACAAAATATTGATCGTCTTCATATATGACTGATGCTTGTCCAGAATCGTAGAGTTGATCTGATACATTGCGCCCTTTCTCTCTTGCTTCTCTGGCTTTTCGTATTCTTCTGTTAATTACGTCTTCTTTGATTGCGTCTAGCAGTTCGTTGACATCAGAATACATGTTAATGTCTTTCTTCTTCATCAAGTCTTTATATCTAATAAAATCAGACACAGCGGATGTTATAATTTCAATTTTTTGTCGAGCCCAAAACTTGTCCCAACGTTCATCTGCATCCACGACGGCTTTAACTTCATTAGCTAATGTTTTTGCCATCCAACCTAAATGCTTGAATTTATATTGTTCATCAAAATCTATTAACATTTCTATCGGCTCTTCGCCCAAAACGTTTCGATATTTTTTAATAACATTCTCTTTCCTACCTTCCATCAATAGAATGATTTCGGACTCAGAAAGGTGAGTCAAATCTAAAGAATCAAAAATATTCTCTGATATTAGGGATAAGCTTGGATCAAACTTGGGTTTTTGCGTTTCTTCTAAGTCATAAAAGAATGAGCGCCACTTCTTATTATTCATGTAGGTATCTCCACTTTTTATACTAAATAGTACGAAAAAGTCAAAAAAAAAGAGAAGATATAAAATCTTCTCTTTAAAATTCAGGAGGGGAGCAAACAATATTTCATTACAAAACAACGCTTACAAGTATAAGTATTTTACAAAATACCAAAAATACCTATTTTGGGTAATTTTTTATCAAATTTTTTGCTAAATCTGATGAACTATTAAATTTATAATCTCCACCAATACCCCACAACATATTAATACCTAGTTCTTCACATACATCTTGTTCAGGTGTGTTGCTTTTTCCTCTATCGCCGCCATTAGCGAAATGATCGGGACGTAACATACGAATTGCATTACATACTGTACCATCTGAATCATCGACAGCAGCAACCAGTGTTACTCCTTTTATTTCACGAAGAATCATTGCTCTTTCTTCCCAAGACATAAAAATATATCCCTTCTTTCTCATTAGCCATTCATCTGAATTTGCAACTACGATAACGTTTCCATGTTTTGCAGCCTCTGTAATCATCTGTACATGTCCTCCGTGTATTGGATCAAATCCTCCAGATACCATAACGGTAGGCGTTGTGCAAAATGATGGGGGCACTAATCTAGTTGGTTTTTCTTCTGCCATTTTCTTTTCTCCTTTTGGTTTATCAAACATATCTCTGTGGATTGTCATTTTTCACTTTTTGTCCTTCGGGATAATATATTTCTTATTATCGCTCAAATTTTTTAGTATTGAATCTTGTATTGTGCTTATCTTGTTAACTATGTCTTTGGCGTTTGCCGGCAAAGTTTTATACTTGCCGTTCTTGGCAGATGAATAACTTTTGCTTGCATCTTTCTCTGCACGTAATTTTGAGAATCCTTTAGATAAAAGTCCAATCATAGTTCTTAATTCTTTTACGGTTAAGAAAAACATTGTTAAACAGTAAGTCAAATCTTCATCTTTTAAGTCCAAAAGTGTAAAACATCTTACTGTCTTAAAATCGTAATCGATTGAATACATACATATTTCCCTGTCATCAATATAGATTGTAATATCTCCATCGACATTTGGTAGTGTTGTCAATTTTCTACCTTTTTCTAGCATAGCTTTCAGATATTCCTCCAGCACTGCAAAGAGATTCTTTTTATCATTCATATCTCTAAATTTAAATTCTTCTATGCTCATTCCGTTTCTAAGAAACTTCTCAAACAAACTATTTCTTTCTTCACGATCCATATTTTTCTCCGGTGGTACGCTTGGCTGGACTCGAACCGGCAACCTACAGCTTAGAAGGCTGTTGCACTATCCAATTGTGCTACAAGCGCTTATAAGTATCATACGTTTGAAGATAATATTTTATTCACAATATTTATTGTATTTTCTGTTGATGTTGTCTGAAATGCAGTTGTTTTCGGGTGATTATATAATTCAAAATCATTTCCACTTTCATGACACCTATCCCCAACAAAGTAAACGTTGTAGTCTGAGAACATACTCATTTTATCTATGGGGAAAGTCTTGTCCCATCCTTTGGGAAAGATATCGAAAGAAGTATCACCGCCTAATTTTACTGTTAGGTTTAATTTACCACTTCCTCTGTTTATGTACGAATTAACAAGGCTTAAAATCGGTAATCTTATCGATTCATCTTTGTTTAATTTTATCCACAATTCTCTTTCTGAATCATTAGCATTTCTACCGATTGGACACCAATTGAGCATGCTTCCCCTATAATCAAAAAACGTTCCAGTCAAGGGAAGATTTCCTAAATTTTCTATTATTAGTTTATTTTGTAGGCTAAATAGGTATGCTAAAAACATTCTCCAAGAATCGATACCAACTACCTCTCTCATGTCATATTCGTATACCTTCTCATTGTTATAAATATATTTTGTACCATTACAAGGAAGAAAATGAATTTCATCTGGGTTGGCTAAGCTTAAATCAAACAAGCCACTGCACTGTTGTCTGACATAATTCATATCAGAGCCAGTAATTATTCCAATTTCAAATCCAGCTTCTTGGATCTCTTTTAACATAATTTCAATATCAATTGGCATCTTTTGCCTAGGCGGCGTCAGTGTACCATCCATGTCAAATAAAATTACATTTTTCATAAAGCTTCGTCTCCATCCTCAGTTATAAAAATAGGATAATTCTCTACACTGGTAGATAAAGTATTGTAAGTATACCATTCTATTGCTTGTATATAAGAATAACCCTGACACATCATAAGAGACATTAAGAATAATCTTTCCGAGTATATTGCAATATCTCTTCTAGAGTCATAATCTATGATTGCGGCATCATGACATTCTCTTGGTTCCAACACTATTGCTTTGGAGTTTTCCGGAAAATATATGCCATTAATAATAACCATAATGCCTCAAATAAAAAAACAGTTTTTTAAAGAGAAACTGTCAAAACTCCGGGGGGTTTATTCTTCTTCGGAAGCCGAATCTTCTTCTTCAGCGGCAGAATCTTGCTCTTCAGCAGCTTCTTCAACTTCTTCAATACTTGTATCTTCTTGTTTGTCACCACAAGCTAGTAACATAAAAATTAACGTAACCATAAGTCTCATTATAATGTCTCCTTGTATTATTATACGTTTATAATATTAATTTTATTCATCTTTCTCAAGATTTTTTAATAAAGATTTGATATAAGATATCATATCCTCAATGACTTCTTTGTCGGGGGTACCAACATAATGAAATTTCAAATGCTGCATTTGTTTCAACACTGTATTCCACTTGAGCCATAGTTTTTGATTTTCTTTGTTCACTCTCTCATGCCCATTTTTCTTAGGCATGCGTAAGCACTCATATTAGCAACTGTCAAAACGGAAAACAATCCTAGCACAGTAACGCCAAAGCATGCTTTTGCAACTTTTCTTTTCATTTTTGCTCCTTTTTTCTTATATTATACGAACAAGTAAGTATTTTATTCAATAATTTTTAACCCATTTGTAGTTGCAATTTTACACAATTGTTTAATATCGTAGAAGTGGGTAGCTTCTAATAATACCCTAAGTTCCGTCTCTAAGCAGCCATTTGAGTAGGGCTTATAAATATCATGAATATTGTCAGAACCTATTGCTACGTCAAGCCCATGAAGAATCATTTCTTCTGCTGGAGTCACAGCGTTGTGCCAAGGCATATGTTTGTCTGTTCTCCTATGATCAATCCAAGCAGTGGGACAAGCCACGAAAGAAAGTCCTGCATCTTGTGCAAGACTGTATACACGCTTCCTATAATTCTTGGGATGTGCAGCGACAGAGATAGAGTGAATAGCTGTTACTTTGCCTTCTAGTTGATATTCCATAGCCTTTAGTGCTAACAGTTCAGTTTCTATTTCTGATGGATCGTTCATCTGATCTACGTGGATATGAAGACTTTTGCCAGTGTCTCTTCCCCAGCCGCAGAGAACGTCCATATGAGCGTCGAAGTCTTCTACCCTAGGTAAACCACCTATGACATCAATGAAGCTCATTCTAGCCTCAATAAGAGCCTTTTGTTTGGGATCTGTAACTCCTTTAAGTGTCTGACATGCAAGACGTAAATCTACTCCAAATTTTGCAACTTCTGCTTTTGCTGCATATGCTGCGTCAATAGCTCTGTGTTCAACGATATCGTCGATGTCAATAAAGGAGAGAATGTGAGTCACTCCTTTCTTTTTCTGTTCTTTGCATGCATAGACTATTCTATTAAAATAATCTTCTTCGGAAGATTCTCTTTTAATTTTGTCTACAAGCTTCCACTTTTCGAAAAGGTGGCTCTCAACCAAGGAGTCGGCAAAATCTTGCCTAGATACAGTATAGGCTCTGTCCAAATGAGCGTGAGCATTGACAAAGCCTATTTTCCTTATTTCGGTAATTAACTCCGACAGAGGATCGAACATTAATAATTCCCCCAATGACAATCACACGGATCACATCCGCAGACATCACAATATTTTGGTTCTTTTTTTTCTTTCATTCTTACGTGTGTCCTAGCTGAAGCTAAATTATGAAATCTAATTTCTAAATCTGTCTCTTTGTCGATCACCAAGTATGATCCCTGATACATAGGGCATTCCACGATTATGTACCTCTTTTCTTCTGACATTTTTTATTCCAAATATCCGGTACCTACGACTTCCCATTCCATATGAGATTCAATGTATCCACCTAATGGTTGGTAGGGTACATACTCCACTCTGTGTCTAGCCAAATGGATTGCAGTTAAAGAGTATGGTGGGTATTGTTGCAAGTACTGTCCGGGAATTGTCATAAAGCCTTGATCAGGTGATGTACAGGCTACGTATCCCAATAATTGTGAGCCGTCTTGGGTATATACAGCAATTGTTACCATAAAGTTTGAATCTGAACCATATGGTGTCCAAGAGAATGTCATGCCGCTACGGTATACCGGTGCTGCGAAAGCATAGCTAGGATCGACGTAGAGCATCGTATAAGGCTCTAAAGTATCAAAGCCTCTGATAGACATAAATTGAAATGACTCTTGTCCTGATGGGAACTCTACAGTGTGCAGAGTGTCTCTATCGTACATTGACTCATATACATTCGCAAAATATTCTGTGCCTTGCTTATACGCTGTAAATTGATTTGACAAGCCACGTACATTTATTGACTGCCCCATATCTACTGGATTTGTAGACGGCACTGTTATTAGAAGTTGGTTTGTACAAGAACCAATCGCTGGGATCCATTCTGTGTGGCTAGCAGTAGTGTTCTCAAATATTTTAGTAATAAACTCAACTGTAATTTCTTGAGGTTCACCTACACAAGCAGGACACGCTACTTGCCTTAAATAATAGTTTACGTAACCAACATTGCCATTGAGCTCAACTGGTGTTGAGTCTGGTTCTGATGATGGCTCCTCTTCTACTACCTCCTCTTCTGTGTCAACAATGACTGTTGATGTGTCTGAGGCTTCTGCATCTTGCAGTTTCATAATGCTTACGTCCTGTGTACATGCAAGCATCAATAATATATGTTTCATTTTCTCTCCCAAGTCTTAATTGAATATCCAAACTTTGATAAATAGTTCCTGTATTGTTTTAAGTCAATACCTAATAGTCTTGCAGCTTCTGAATTATTTGAGGCTACAGTAATGATTGAGTTGATAAGAGCCTCAGATACGATGGTGTGCATCGATCTCCATAGTGGAAAATTAAAAAATTTAAAATTTATACTCTTCATCATACTCTCTATTTTTATTGTCAGTAAATCTTCTAATGATAAACTCTCTATATAGAATACGAATTGATCATCTATTTTATTCAAACTTTTTAGTTCTGATATCTTTGAGTAATTTTTATAGTATATTTCTTTCATTATATTATTATATTATATATTAATTATAAGTCTAAATCTAAGTCTAGTTCTTCTTCACCTTCTGTTCCTGCTAGATCATCTCCACCTTCGTCTCCGGCATCTTCCCCACCTTCATCAGCTAGTGCAGCCTCAGCGTCACCTACTGCTTTTTCAACATCACTTGAGAACTGTGGGTTTGCATCGTTCTGTAGAGAGTTCTCCCATTGATCAAAGTAAAGCTTCAGATTGGCAACTAGGTAAGTTTTAAAATCAGACTTATCAGCAGGGTTTCCTAATACATTGTATGCGTCTTTAATTGATTTTTCAATCTTGGAAATGGCTGACATTGCTCTATTTCTTCCAGTCAGATCTTCATCTGGATCGATAGACTCGGCATTTTCGTCTTCGTCTTTTTCTTTCTCATCTTCTATTTCATCTCTAGCCGGCCCGACAATCTTATCTTCTGGGAGATCTTCATCGGTTACTTCAACTTGAATATCGGCGTCTTCTTGTTCAAAAAGTTTTTTAAGAGACTCTTCTAGCTTTCCTTCGCCTTCTGGACTCAGATCAATGTTTTTAAACATTCCAATGATAGCAGTAAGTACATGATTTTTATAATCTTTTCTTTGTTCTTCAGATGTAGTTAGATAGTAATAGTCTGATTCCAGAACACTCAAAAGATTTGTGTTAGAAAATAAATCTTCAAGTGAATTCATTCCGGTAGAACTATGGATTCTTGTCTGCTTCTTTTCTACGAGTGCTTTTAAATCTTTCTGTATCTTTGCACGAAAAAGTTTTTCTATGATCATCTCTTTCTTCTTTTTATCACTCCGAACTGCGACAAACCTTTTGATACCTTCTTGGATTTTATGACGATAAAACCTCTCAGCAGCAATCTGCCTATCGATGTTTTCAAATAAATCTTCTCTTTTCATAAAATAGTTCTCCAAAGTTTGAATAAAGTAATTAGTTCGTCCGTATTATATTGCGAAGGACTTTTTCAACCAAATCGGTTACAATATCTCCTTCATCATAATAGGGGGCTCGTTCAATGTTTGATTTAGCAATGTCAAATTTAAATTTATTGCTGATTGCTTTTTTATATCCGGCGTCGCTAACACCGTCTGCCTTATGCCTACTGCTAGGTATAACTCTAACGGTAATTGTAGAAGCAGCCCTAGGATTAGCAATTGGAAGTTCAGAAGGAGAGAAGGCAGCTTCGTTAACTTCATCTTCATCCTCACGGATAATAGTGTTAGCTTTCTTCTTTCTTTTCTTCTTTTCTGCGGGACTTGATCCCCCACTATAACCCTGTATGGCGGATCCTGCCATGGTATTTTCTTCTAGTTCTTCTTTTAATATTGCTCTCACCAAGTCTGCAATAAGTGTAACTGACTCGTTGACATCGCCAGAACCAAATATAATTCTAAGATATTCAGCAACATTTTGTCCAACAAAATCTTTCAATAGATTCTCAACTGGCAGTTTATACACAGCTTTTAAATCTAAAAGCAATCTTAAATCAGTAGCACTATAATTTTGTCTATCCAAATTGTTTGGAGTTGATTTCATAAATTTTGCAACTTTCTTTTTGTTTGCCTTAGATAAAGCGTTGAGATAATCATTGATAGTGGGATTAGCAGGTAGTTTCTTAGCACCTCTTGACGATACAAGACTAGCAGCCAACTCTATAGCTTTTGCTTCGATGTCTGCATTTAGTGCCATTAGTGCGTCTCTATTTTGAGAAGCTAAATCTGCAATTGCCTGTCCATAATCTTCTCCGTGAGTAAATGCTGGCACTAATTTAATTTCAACTTTAGGGAAATCATTATACATTTCAAACCTTTTCATAGATCCGGGATCATCTCTTTCTTTCTCAGACATCGTAAGATAATATTTTGAATAATCTTCATCATAGAAATCTACATCATTATAATGTGATCTTTGTTCAGGAGGATTCATAAGATCTAAGAGAGCAGTTATAGGAGAAGGGCTAGGGTTACTAGAGTCTACTAATGTAATATTTCCGGGAGCACCTTTTAAAAGTAATCTCCATAGATCCATTGCTTTGTCATATGAGATCTCAGTTTGAGAAAATGGTAACAATCGCTTTGCACCCATAGGAGCGGAAACGAAAATAAGTACCTCGTCTGCAACCTCAGATAAATGTTTAGCCATTTGCAAATGTCCCATATGTGGTGGCTTAAAAGATCCCGGCATGATAGCCACAGTCTTAGTGCCTTCTGATCGAACTTGAACATTTTCTTCTTCTTCATCACCGATCTCAGCTGGAGGAGCATCAGACATCTCAGTTGATTCTTTAACCATAACTTGAGAGATTCCTCCGAACATACCGTCCCGAATAAAGTCTCCCGTAATTTTTATTGGCTTGTCAACACCGAATATTTCAGATGATCTCATTACGACACCTTCATGACTTGTCAAGGCTTCATTGCCAACTTTCGATTTATTAACTAATGTTGACAACACAGCCCTTCCCAAAACTCTAGTTGCGTGATAGAAGATAGCAGCAGAAGCAAATTTATAATAATCATCTTCAGTAATCTCAGGGTGTGCTTCTGAACTTAGCATTTCTCTAATTGAATGTTGCTTCTCTCCTTGATCTGGGATAAGAGCAACATAGTTTGCCTTGCTAAAGTAAGATCTTTTCTTACCATCAGCGAATGTATATTTTTCATCATATGAGGGTTTTACGATCTTCGAATCTGCCAGCCATTGTCCTATTGA
>MDSZ01256277.1_pt1 | contig 10486 bp, 9 predicted proteins | sample 811201 | NCBI WGS metagenome assembly MDSZ01 (sample SAMN05326647, study PRJNA326480) | marine metagenome | isolation source: seawater | place: Indian Ocean: North | collected 2010
AGAAATAGTTGGTACAAATTAAAATTTAAAATAAAAACTGAAATTAAACAATAATAAATTTATCTAATTACAGAATTGTACTGGTGCCATTCCCCAATATCTCTCCAATTAGAATTATTAGCTTCATACACACCCACTTTTATACCTTTCTTTGTCAATAAAGCTATAAGCTCGTCCATATCAATAGCTTTATTCTTTTTTATATACTGAAGAATTTTCTTATTACAAATATAAACACCACTATTTATTTTAAAATCAAAAGTAGGTTTTTCGTCAATTTTGATTAATTTAAAACTTCTTTTATCATAAATACAATTTCCATAAGGCACTGTTATATTTTTATTTACAGCGATGATAGTAATAATATTTTTATTTTTTAAATGAAATTTTACAATTTCAGAGAAATCTAAATCTATAATTATATCAGCATTAATTAGTAAAAAGTTTTCTGAAATATTTTTTTCTACAAATTTTAGAGATCCAGCTGTTCCAAGAGATTTTGTTTCAGTGATATATGAAAAAAACTTTTTATATTTACTATCATTTAAATAAGCTTTTATGATTGAAGATTTGTAATTTAGCGAAATAAAAATTTTCTTGATTCCAATTTCGACAAAATCATAGATTATTTTACTGATTATAGGCTGACCATTAATTGGAAATAAAGGCTTTGGCAGTACTTCAGTTATAGGTAGCAATCTCTTTCCGTATCCACCTGCCATTATAAAAGCGTTTATAGAGGGAATTTTTTTTTTGCTATTATAATTAAACAAGTCTTCTATGAAGATGATGTCAACCACTTGATTTTCATTGTTAACTACAGGAGCAACAAAAATTTTATTTTTTATAAGTAAATTTTTTATTTTTTCATAATTTATATTTTCATTATTTATTGAAATAGGATTTTTATTATAGATTTCTGTTATTTGTGAATTTAAATTAATATTGTTTTCTAAAGCTTGACGAATATTTCCATCAGTAAGGACGCCTAAAAGTTCATTTGTGTTATTAACTACAATTAGGCATTTTTTTCCATTATCATTAATTTTTTTGATAGCAGTTTTAATTAAAATATTACTACTAGTTAAAATTTTTCTAAATGATTTTTTCAAAGTATATCTGAATTATCGTTGTATAAATAGAATGACTCAGCATAGCGAGTATTACTTTCAGAACCTCTTAATATAGCTAGGGCCTCTACGCTCTTTACGCTCCTAGGAAAAGGATGAGAACCTATTTCAGATTTAAATTTTCTTAAAATTTGTATCTTTTTTTTAAATTCTTTGGATATATCTATGTATGTATTAGGTTTAAAAGGATTTGTAGAAAAATTAGTTTCAGAGAGTGTTTCATAAAAGTATATTTTTGACTTATTTTCTTTTCTGAAATTTTTTAAAGCTATAATTACGGAGTGTGTAATAATTTGATGATCAGTATGGACATCATAAAGATAAGGTGTAAAAACAATATCATATTTATTTTTTTTGTTTAGGTATCTAATCTTATCTATTAAAAAATTTAAATTACTAAAAGTTAAACTCATTGTTTCCAAGTCAAGTGAAATGACATTTTTCAAATTATAATCTACTTTTATAGACTCAATTAATTTTTTATTTTTTTTGTGATGATCTCGATTTGATGGCTTAGTAGCCAAAAGAAGATCTATATTATTTTTTTTTGAATATTTAAGAATTGTACCACCACAACCAAGTGTTTCATCATCTAGATGAGGAGAGATAATTAAAATATTCATTTTAAATAAACTTCATTTGAAAAATTTTTAGGTAGTTTTAAACAGTATACTCGCAAAATATAATCAAAACAAGCAATATCAAATGAAGATAAATTTAATTTAATAATTTTACCAGGCTCAGAGTTAAAGTTTTCTCTTATTTTTTTTACTTTATAAACGGAATAAAATTTTTCTTTATGGTGAAAGACAGCACCAGAATAAGGATAAGAAAGAGCACGAACTAAACGATCAATATATTCAAACGACATTTTCCAGGATATAACGCCATCCGAAAATGATCTAGATCTCCAATAGTTTGAAAAATTAGAATTATTTTTAATAGTTAGTAGTTTTTCTTTTTTTCTAATTGAATTTAATAAAAATTTAAGTTGAAAAATAGCATTTTTAGTAATTAGTTTGTATAAGTTGTTTGCATTAATTTTTTTTGGTATTAAAAAATTTTTTTGATGAATTATATCACCATCATCAATTTGATCGTTTATATAAAAGAAAGTTGTAGCTGATTTATTCAAGCCTAATAATATTGTCCATATAATTGGATGACGTCCTTTATTCAATGGTAATTTTGTTGGATGAAAACCAACACACCCAAATTTTGGTAAATTTATTATCTTTTTCGGCAAAATTAAGCTTGAGCCAATTGAAAAAATATAATCAGGGTTAACGTTATCCATATGTCTATATAAATTTTTTGATTTAATATTATTAAATTTTAGGATCTTAATTTTTTTTTTCTTTAAAAAATCTCTTAAATCAATTTTATCATCTTTAAATAAAATTTTCTTTGAATGAAACATGTATGTTAAATTAAATTTATATTTTAAAAATAATTGAATCATTGGTTTAGAAATATTTGAGTCCCCAAAAAAGATAATATTCATTAGAAGAATTTTTTATTAATTAATAATGTAAAATCAATATTTTTTATGATTTTAAGGGTTTTTTTTGCTGTTTTACCATTACCATAAATTTTATTATTTTTTGGCAAGGATTTGTCTTTAATTTTTTTTATAACTTTAAGAAGAGTTTTTTCTATTTCTCGTGAATTATTTGAACAATTAAAAACTAAATTTGATTTAATTCTACCTTTTTGCCTCTCACCAATATCTATAACAGGTTTATTTAAATATGGGACTTCTATAATACCAGAAGATGAATTTCCTAAAACAATATCACATAAATTTACAAGAGATAAATATTTCAGATTACCTAAGTTTGAAAATGTAAAAATTCTCTCACGATATAAATCTCTTTTTTTTCTAATTTCTTTAATCAATAATTCTGAATACAAATCATATCCTGGATGAGAAATAAAAATATTTGCATTTTTAATTTTTAATAAACATTTCAAGATAATTTTGAAATGCTCAATATTATTTTCTGGCTTAAGTGTTACTGAATGAAATGTTAAAATAAAATTAATATCATTAAACCTAAAGTTGTATTCCTTTTCAAAGAATGATTTTTGCATAAAATTTTTTTTATTATCGATTATGTTATCGATACCATAAGCACCCACAACATATATTTTTTTCTTATCTTCTCCCATTTTGATCAAATTAGATTTATATTTTTTATGAGATACAAAATGTATGTTTGACATTTTACTTGTAGCATGTCTCCAATAATCATCGTAAATACCTTCAGTTAACTCACCTCCATGGAGGTGCACAATTGGAATATTTAAAACCTTCAAAGAAATAGCTTGATAAATTGTTTCAATTCTGTCCCCAAGTATAAAAGCTGCATTTGGTTTTAATTTTAAACAGTATCTAATTAATTCAGAATTAATATTACCTAAATATTTCGTAATTTTATCAGGAGTAGAAACAAATTTATTAGATCCTTTATTTAAGAAAATTATTTCTTTATCAATTTGGATAATTTGCTTTTCATTATACCCATATGAAGAGGATACCACTGAGCCACTACAAGCAAAGTAACAAGAAAAATCTTTATGTGATTTAAATGTTTTATATAAATTGTAAATTAAACCGAAATCAGCCCTAGAAGATGATAAAAATAAAAATTTTTTTTTCATGTAGTATTTTGTCTATTAGTTAAGTTCATCATTTTTAATAAGACTATCTGGGCTATAGTTTCTTTTAGCCTTTCTTTTGTATAATTTATCAATTTGCATTGGAGAAATTCCTGAATTGGGTCTTTTAAGACATAAATTAGATCTGTCAAATTTCTCGCCTTTTTTAATAAACTTTGAAGAATAAATTGACTTTCTAATTAATCTAATATTTTTTTTTTCACTTGCTGATGGTTTCTTTATAGAAGTTCCTAATGAAGTCTCTATATCTCTAATTTTTTTTACATAAGAAATGAATTCACTAGGAGGCATACTTGAACTATGGTCAGGACCTGGCAATTTGGTATCCAGAGTAATATGTTTTTCAATGACCTTTGCACCCATAGCAACAGCTGCAATAGATACTTGGTCCCCGATAGTATGATCTGAATATCCAACATTTAATTTAAATACTTTTTTAAAAGTTTTAAGCACATTTAAATTAACATCTTCAAATGGTGATGGATATTCGCTGTTACAGTGCAAAATAGTTACATCTTCCATTTTTGTGCCATAGCGTTTTAAAAATTTTAAGGCTTGTTTTATTTCTTCAATTGTAGACATTCCAGTTGAAAGAAAAATTCTAAAGTTATTCATCGAGATTTTTTTTAGCAAAGGTAAATTTGTGATTTCCCCAGATGGAATTTTAATAAACTTCAATTTTAATTTTTTAATTTGGGTAACATTATCCTCATCAAATGGTGATAGCAAAAATTTAATATTTTTCTTTTTTGCATATTTTAATAGGGTAATTATGTTATCAAAACTGAGCTCTAACTTTTTAAGCATTTCATATTGAGTATTACTATTTCCACGATAATTTTTTAACTGATATTTTGTTTTTTTAGCTTTTTTTGTTACTAATGTATTTGCTGTAAAAATTTGGAATTTTATAAAATCTGCACCTGCTTGTTTCGCCAAATCAATTAATTTTTTTGCTTTGATTATAGATCCATTATGATTAACACCTGCTTCCGCTATGATTAATACTTTTTTTTTATTCATACTTATATTTTAACTTTATAGCTTATGATTGTTTTATAGATATAGTTTATTTGTTTATCTGTAATATCAACTGATGAAGGCAAACAAAGACATTTATAATAGAGCAATTCTGAGTTTGTAATTTTATATTTTTGTTTTATCTTATAGGGTGCTTGTAGATGATTTAACTCCCACAGTGGCCTAGATTGAATACCTTTATTATTCAAATAAATTAAAAAATGTTTAAATCTTTTAATAATTTTGTCATCGTTTATTATGAGAATATTTAGCCAATTGTTTGAAAAAGAGTTGTTAGGGTTTGAAAGTATTTCAAAATTAGAATTCCTAAATAATTTACTATAGGTATTATGAATTTTCTTTTTCTTTTTTAAATATGATTTTAATTTACTAATTTGAGATACACCTAAAGATGCAGCAATACCATTCATTCTATAATTATATCCGACTTGATCATGAATAAAGAATAAAGTGTCTTTTTTGGCTTGTTTACTTAAATGAAATATTTTTTCAAATAATATTTTCGAATTTGTAACTATGGCCCCTCCAGAACCTGTGGTAATAATTTTATTTCCATTAAAAGAAAAACAACCTATATCTCCAATTGTTCCGGAGTGCCTTTTATAATTATTTGACTTAAAAAAAGAGCCTAGACTTTCTGCAGCATCCTCAATTATTTTTATATTTTTTTTTTTCGCGATACTTTTAAGCTTTAAAAAATTACAAACATTTCCAAAAACATGAACGACTATAATAGCTTTGATTTTTTTTTTGGTTTTTTTGTTATAAGTATATCCATTTTTGAAATAGGTATTGTTCTGGATGAATTCCAATGTTTTGACAATATCTAAGTTGTAATGATTATCACAATCCATAAATACTGGAGAGGCTCCAATATAAGAAATTGGATTAATCGAAGCTATAAAAGTTACAGATGGTGCAATTATTTCATCATCTTTTTCTACACCTAATGCAATCAATGATAAATGAATGGAGGAGGTACCAGAATTTAAAGCCAATGCGAATTTTGATCCAACAAATTTTTTTAATTTATCTTCAAAAGTAGTTATAGACTTTGAGGCGGTAGAAACCCAACCAGAGTCTAAATTTTTTTTTACTGACTCTATGTCATTTTTATCAATACAAGGAGAGTGAAGGGGTATCATAAAATAAATCTATTATTTATTTGAAGTTTTCAAATTATCTCTTTAATTCATAATTTCCAAATAAAGTTTTATCTTGTAATAAAGATTTATTATTTTTGATATAGTCAATTATTTCTAAAACCCCATACTTTATAGAATAATTAGGTACAAAGTTTAAATGATCCCTAATTTTTTTAAAATTTACAATATAATCTCTTTTATCAACATCATTTTCAACAAGTTTATAATCAAAATCCTGATAAACAGATTTTATAATCTTTATTAAGTCTTTTTTTGAAGAATTATTTTCATCCCTACCAACATTGAAAATTTGATTTTTTATAGCATCTCTATCTTTTGTCTTAATAATCATTGAAATAATTTCAGCAAAATCTTTTACATGGCAATATGGTCTATTTGTGTCAGCATCATAAACCTCAATGAAACCATCAAGAAAAGCTTCTTTGACAAACTGATTAATAGTTAAATCAAACCTCATTCTTGGTGATACGCCAAAAGCTGTAGCAAATCTTAAAATAGTTATATTAGTATGATTATTAAAAGATTGAGATAATAAATTTTCAATTTTTACTTTTGATTTAGCATATAAAGATAATGGATTCAAATTTGTATTTTCATCAGCAATTTGGCCTTTCCTCATAAGCCCGTAATTAGAACATGTTGAAATAAAAATAATATTTTTAATTTTAGAGTTAATTGCTTGATCAAGCATTCTAATTATGGACTCTTCATTGATTTGTATAGACTCATCAGGATACTTTTTTGTAATTGGGTCTCCTACAAGACCACCAAGCACTAGTAGAGTATCTATATCTTGGAATGAAGTTTTAAATTCTGTAAATTTTCTTATATCTAAAATAAGTTCTCTATAATTTGGTAATTCAAAATAAGGATAATATTGATTATTGTAAATTTGATTATCAAGGTTAGTAATATTCGTAAATCTTGATAATTTATTAGATACAACATTTCCAATATAGCCCGATCCGCCAAAAATAAAAGTATTCATAATAATAAATGTTAATTATTTGAAAATTGTTTTTACATAATGTATTAAAATAGACAATAAAAAAATAGTTCTTTTAAGAGCTAAAGAAAAAGATCAAAGAAAAGTAATTAGGAATAGAACTTTCTCAAATAAAGTTGAAAAAAAGATCAAAAATAACCTTAAATGATATTATATTAAGACTGATTAGCGATATAAAACCAAATATATTTACAGTAATATAAAGGACATAAAATTAAACCTTAATTTACTATCCAGGAATCTTTAAAAAAAAATACTTTGAATAATTTCATAAATATCCAGAAATTTATTACGATTTTAATTTTATTTACCCTTATTACTATGCCATCAATAAATTATTTTTTTAAAGAAACTTATTATAAGTATCTGCCACACCTGATTCTTGGAGTATTTATAACTATTACAGTTATTAGGGCTTTTGTTTTCAATATTATTAATGACTTGGAGTATATGTTAGATTACAAGACAAAAAAAATTAAAAATAATAAATTATTTTATTATATTTCATTTTTAATAATTTTTTTTATTTATTTTAGTTACTTTATTTTTGATAATAATCAAATTAAATATTTGTTTCTTATTCCAATTGCTTTTTTATTTGTATTTGGTTTTAATGATAATAAGACAATAATTAAATACTATGAATATTTTATAATTTGCCTTTGTTTAATTTTAATTTTTGAGTATTTTTTTAATTCTTTTTACTACTTTCAGCAAATGAGTCTTCCTACATGGGATAATGTTTTATCGAAGGAAGAGATATCTATGAGCTTAGTAAATGGAGAATTCTTTGGTCCTAAATATCTTGAATATTGCTCTGAATTAAATAATTGTAAAAATTTTAGACAATTATGGGGGAATATCTTATTTGACATACCCGCCCCATTTTATCGTCCAACTTCTATCTATCATTCACCAGTCTATTTTACTCAACTATTAATTTTTTCTTTTTTGTTATATAACAATAAAGTTAATTTTTTTTTTATAATAAAATTTACAGCTCTTATTTTTTCAGGAAGTTCTTCTATATTATTTGTTTTAATATACTTAATTTATAAAAACAAAAATATTTACATAAATATTTTTTATATTATTTCAATTTTTTGCATTTTATTAATATTTTCATTTTATTTTAATAAAGTTTTTTTCCTTTCAAATTTTCATCAGTACCAGTTTATAACTAGTTATTCTACAAGATTGACATGGTTATTTGAATTTTTTTCAAATTTCTATTTTATTTTATTATTACCATTAGGTTTCTTTTTAATCCTATTTTTTTATTATACAAAATTACCATCAAAAAAAAATTTAATTAGCTCAGTAATTGAAATAACAATGGTTATGACTATTATTTTTTTAATTCATCCTGATACCTTTAAGAGTTTTTTTGGTATTTTGTTTATCAGCTTATCTTTAACGTATTTTAAAGTAATAAATAACTACAAATAGTCATCAGATATATGTCTTTTTCCAATTATTTGCATTGGTACCCCATAAACAATAGAATTTCTCACACAATTTTTATTAACATATGTCATAGCACCAATTAATACATTTTTTCCAATAGTAATATTTTGTTTGATAGCTGAATTAATTCCAATATGTGAAGCTTCTCCGATTTGAACGTTTCCTGACGTATTAACTCCAGGTGCTATTGACACAAAATTTGAAATCATATTATCATGATCAATTGATGAAGAGGTATTTACAATACAGTGTTTTCCAATTTTCACACCTTTATTTATAACAACACCTGGCATAATAATAGTTCCTTTGCCTATTTTTACATCATTTGATATGATAGAATTGTTTGAAATAATACTTTTCCATTTAAACTTTCCTTTAAAATTTTTATTAATAGTCTCACTTATAATTTTTCTTTTAAAATTAAAGCCAATACCTATTGTAAAATAAATATTTGACGAACTATATTTATCTAATATTTTTTTTATTTTGATTAAATCTTTTTTATTTTTATCAATATTTAGTCTTATAAATAATATCTTGTTAAAATTTTCATCTTTGGCAATATCCTTTACAACATTTGCATGTCCACCATTTCCAATTATAACTAACAATTTCATTTTTTTTCTAAAATATAATCAATTATCTTTTTATAATATTTATCATATTCATATTGTTCCCCATAATTTTTAATATCAATATTGTTATTTGATATCAAATATTCAAATTTATTTATCAAATCATCATAGTTTGTACATAAATACTTATAGTTTTTTAAAAAATAATCATAATTAGAAATATATTTCTCATTATCATAAAAAATCACTTTCTTGTTTAATGATAACATCTCTTCTGCTATAGATGTCCATTTTGAAATAATTAACTGAGAGTTATGTGCCAAAGTATAACTATTAATTTTCTTATAATTATTATCACAAAAGATATTGTTAGATTTTTTTACATCATTAATTAAATATTTAAATTCTTCCTCATCAAAGAAATCTGTTTGTTTAAATCTTAATATAAAATAAAAATCTTTGTATTTTTTTGATAAATTTAAAATATCTTCGATAAATTTCTTATTACTATTTTTAGATACTCCTGATTCACAATATCCACTCACTTTGTTGTCAGGAAAAGGATATAGCCCAAAACAACTAACTATACCTTTACAATTTTGATTTAAATTAAAAAAACTTTTATCAATTTTTCTGTTTTGGTTATATCTCGATCTACTAAACCCCAAAGATATGTATTTATTAATAATATAACCATATCTGTTTAGCTCTTTCTTATAGTGATCACTTATTATGAAGTAATGATCTATAAAAAGAAAAGGCAAGTAAATGTGCTGTCTTGACCTTTCTTGCGAGGAGTAAGTTCTAATATTATTTAAATGAAAAGCGAATAATAAAGATTTTGGACATAAAGCATCGTAATGAATATAGATTTTTTTTGGAAATTGATTAATTAACTTTAGTTGGAGATCATAAATTCTAATAAAATAAATTATTTTAAAAAAAATTATTTTATATATTAAATTTTTAAATATTAATTCTGGTTTAAATTCAAAAAAAACTTTTTTTATCTTTCTTATGTTTAATAATCTATTATTAATATTTAATATATCTAAATTATATTTTCTTATATATCTTATGGATAAAGGGTCAGCGTCATAAAAAAAAATATTTATTAAATTATATTTTTTTTTAAGAACTAAATTTTTTGAGTAAAAATAATTTTTTTTAAAAAAATCTGAATATTTGAAACCTTTATGAGGCATGAAAGCAAAATCAAATATTTTTTTATTATCTTTGATGTTATTCCTTTTTTTTAATTTTGAGTGAAGAAAAATTTTTAGAAAATTTGAAAATAAACTTGGTAACAAAATAAAACAATTAGTGATTACATTTATAAAAATTAATCTAGAACTAATTTTTATATTAATGTTTAAATATTTCATTATAACTAGTGTGTTAAAATTAGACGGAAAATAA
>MDSZ01137903.1_pt1 | contig 10485 bp, 11 predicted proteins | sample 811201 | NCBI WGS metagenome assembly MDSZ01 (sample SAMN05326647, study PRJNA326480) | marine metagenome | isolation source: seawater | place: Indian Ocean: North | collected 2010
TAAACATGCAAAAAAAGGATTAAATTATTTTGTTAAAAAATTAACAATAAATCAAAATTGTATCTGCAAATTTCTAATAGGTGATTTGAATACAGATATAGATGAGATAAAATATACAAAAGCAATAAATAATTTAAAAAATTTTTTCTATATTATAGATTATGAAAACTTATATGAAGATACAACTATATTAAAAAAAAAATTAAATATTTCAGAGTCATTAAGCCATATCGGGAAAAAAAAGAATAAAAAAAAAATAATTTATAATGAAAATCAAATTAAAACTATAATTGAGTATAATTATTTCGATATTAAAATTTATAAGTGGTATACTAAAAATATTAAGTCTCTTGGATTATGAAAATAGAAAAAATAATTGTTACTGGTGGACTAGGATTTATTGGAAGTAATCTTATAGATTTACTTATAAAAAAAAAATTTAAAGTGATTAATATAGATAAAGTTTCTTATTCATCGAATTTTTATAATGTTAAAGAATTTTCAAAAAGTAAATATTATAAATTTTATCAAACAGACATAAATAATAGAAAAAAAATAATTAAAATTTTAGAAAATGAAAAACCAACAGCAATTTTTAATTTAGCTGCAGAAACTCATGTTGATAGATCTATAGATGGGCCCTACTCGTTTATAAAAAGTAATATATTAGGAGTTTTTAATTTACTTGAAGCTGTTAAATATTATGTAAAAAAAAATAAAAAATTTAAACTCATACATATATCTACAGATGAAGTTTATGGGGATGTGCTCAAAGGTAGGTCTAAGGAGAATGATGCATATAAACCATCATCACCTTATGCTGCATCAAAAGCATCTTCAGATCATTTAGTTTATAGTTATTTTAGAACATATAAACTGCCAATAATTATAACCAATTGCTCTAATAATTATGGTCCTAAACAACATCCGGAAAAATTAATTCCTAAATTAATCTATAATATATTAAATAATTTAGATTTACCTATTTATGGTGATGGTAAAAATAAAAGAGAATGGATATTTGTAAATGATCACTGTAATGCGTTAATTAAAATATTAAAATATGGTAAGTTAGGTGAATTTTATAATATCGGATCAGGTGAAGACTTAAATAATCTAAATGTATGCAAGAAACTTTTTGATTTAAAAAATAAACTCAAAATAAAAAGTAAATCAAAAATAAAATTTATAATTGATCGGCCTGGTCATGATAAAAGATATGCCCTAAACAGCAAAAAAATTAACAAAAAAATAAAATGGAATAAAAGAACCAATTTTAGTAGCGGAATAAAAAAAACTATAAAATGGTATATTAACAATCTAGATTATTATAAAAATTTAAAAAAAAAAGATATAACTCAACGTTTAGGAAAAAATGGTTAAAAAAGGTATAATTTTAGCTGGCGGTACAGGAAGTAGAATGAGTCCTTTAACAAAAGCAGTAAACAAACAACTTTTACCTATACATGATAAACCACTTATTTTTTATCCTCTATCAATATTAATGTTAGCTAAAATTAAAAATATTCTGATTATTGTGAATAAAGGTGAACTGAATCAATATAAAAAAATTTTACCTGATGGTAAAAACCTGGGTATAAATATTACATATGAAGAACAAGAAAAACCAAATGGATTACCTGAGGCATTTATAATAGGTAAAAAATTTATTAAAAAAGACAATGTGGCATTAATATTAGGAGATAATTTTTTTTACGGTCAAAGCCTGACTTCATTATTGGAAAGATCATCAAGATTAAAAAAAGGAGCTAAAGTTATACTGCATAAAGTTAACAAGCCTTATCTTTACGGAATTGCAAAATTACGTAAAGATAAAAAAATTGAATCTATTATTGAAAAACCTAAAAAATTTGTAAGCGACAAAGCTATTACTGGATTATATTTTTTTGATAATAAAGTAATCAAATACTCTGAAAAATTAAAGAAATCTAATAGAGGCGAATTTGAGATTACTGACTTGTTAAAAGCGTATAAAAAGAATAACAAATTAAATTATGAAGAATTAGGACGAGGCGCAGTCTGGTTAGATGCTGGTTCAATTGAAGATTTCTATAATACATCATCTTTTGTTTCTACGATTGAAAAAAGACAAGGGATTAAAATTGCATGTTTGGAGGAAATTGCCTTTAACTACAATTGGATTTCAAAAACAAATATTAAAGAATCAATAAAATTTTATGGTAACTGTGAGTACTCTACTTATTTAAAAAATTTTATATGATTAAAAAATATAAAACTAAAATCAAAGATCTTTTTATATTACAAAGTAAAACCTATAAAGATAAAAGAGGATATTTTAAAGAAATTCTAAAAGAAAAGTTAATTAAAAAAAAATTTCCATTTAAAGTTATGTCTTACTCAAAAAAAAACGTGATCAGAGGATTACATTTGCAAAAAAAAAAGGCACAAGGAAAGTTTGTTACTGTAGTAAAAGGCAAAATTTTTGATGTTGTTATAGATCTTAGAAAAAAATCAAAAACATTTGGTAAAAAATTTACAATAATTCTAAGTGAAAAAAATTCTAAATCAATTTATGTCCCACCTGGATTTGCTCATGGTTTTTGTGCATTAGAAAAACATAATTATGTGGTTTATAGCTGTACAAATTATAGAAACAAGGTTAGTGAAAGAGGGATAATTTATAATGATAAAACTCTTAATATTAATTGGCCCATAAAAAAGCCTATTGTATCTATTAAAGACAAGTCAAACCTCACTTATATAAATTTTATAAAATCATTATGAGGGATTTAATTATCGTAACGGGTGGCAATGGTAGGTTTGCAAAAATATTAAAAGAGAAAAATACAAAATTAAATTTAAAATTCCTAAACAGACGTGAATTAAATATTTTAGATATTAAATCTATTAAAAAAAATTTATTGAAATATAAGCCTAAAATAGTGCTTCATACAGCTGGTTTATCTAGACCAATGAAAACTCATTATAACAATATTAAAAAAAGTATTGATCTAAATATTATTGGAACTGCCAATATTGTTAAGATGTGTGAGAAATTTAATATTAAAATTATCTATTTTTCAACAGGTTATGTTTACGAAGGGAAAAAAGGAAACTATTCAGAAGATGACCCTGTTAAACCAATGAATAATTATGCATTATCGAAATTAGGAGGTGAGTGCTCTGTATCGATGTATAATAAATCATTAATATTAAGAATTACTATGACAGAGAAACCGTTTGTCCATAAAAAAGCGTATGTTAATGTAAAAAGTAACTTTATGTTTCATGAAGAATTAGTCAAAATTTTACCTTATATTATAAATGAGAATGGAATACTAAATATAGGTGGAAAAAGTCAATCTATATATGATTTTGCAAAAAAGTTTAATTCTAAAGTAAAAAAAGTTAAAGCAACAAAAAAAACAAAAATTCCACTTAATCAAACAATGAATTTATCGTCACTTAAAAAGATACTAAAAAAAATTAAATAAATTTATATTTAGTTAATCCTAGAAAACTTTAGAGAATTTTATCATAAAGCAATCCAATTATTTGGCCAAAAATCAATATTTTTAGAAGGGTTCATATTTTTTGGTTTTATGCATATTTTATTGGTATCTTGAGCCAACCATGCGCCCCACCAATGAAAAGAAGTTGGTCCTACTATAAAATATTTGCAATGTGTTAATAAAAAAAAATCATTTATAATTTTATCCTGATTATTTTGAACAAAAATAAAATTATCTTTTTGAAAATATTGATTAAGATTTGAAAAATCATTACTCCACAATAAATACAAAGGTTTTTCAATATTGATGGGAAATTGTTTTATAGCTCTGTAAATGTACTCAATACTATCTCGTGTAAAAGCATCAGATTTTTTTTTAGATATTAAATCATTCGAATTATTAATTCTCTCAGAGTACCTATTGGTTCTTACACATATAGAAATAATTCTATCTTTATTTTTAGTAATTATATCAAAATATTTATTATTTATTAATTTATCTTTATTTTTAATTTCAAACTCTTTCAATAAAGAATCTCTATTAGAAATAAAATATTTCTCAGACTCATAATGACCTTCTAGATATACTAAATTTGATAGATTTCTTGTATCAATAGTATCATACTTTGTTTTTTTATTTTCAAATTTATTTTCAATTATGAATTTTTTTTTCTTTTTGAAAAAATCAAAATTTATTAAAAATTTTCTTTTAAGATTTTTAATTTGATTATTAAATTTATATTTATCATCTAATGTATTCGCAGAAATATTAAAATGGTTGAGTGCAAAGTTTCGTATATCTTTTTTCTTAAAATATGCACTTTTTTCATCAAAGTATAATTCATAGTTAATTTTTTGAGCAACACTAAAAGCATTAGCATACATAAACATTTGATTACCAAGACCTTCAGCAATTCTTACTATCAAACGATTTTTCATTTATTTTTTTATATAATATTTTAATTTGCTAATAAGAAAAGGTAACATATTTTTTATACCTATTTTGTGATCTTTAAGTGGAGCAGTAAATTTATCCCCTCTTTTCAAATAATATTTCACAAAGTAATCAATTGTTATTTTCCATTTTAATAAAAAGGTTTTTCTTCCATCATTTGGTTTAATATTCTTATTTTTTCTAGTTGTTAAAGATCCAAAATGATAGACTCTGGATTTATTTACTGATTTAAAAATTCTTACACCTTGACTCCATAATTTCATATTTAAATCTGGATCTGAACCGAAACCAGGATTAAATTCTTCACTGAAACCTCCGATTTTATCCCACATTTTTTTATGAATTAAATGAGGTGCCCAATGACTACCTTGCATGTCATAAAAATCTAATTTATGAAAATTTGATAATAAAAGTTCTTCGTTAAAATCTTCTAATCTCGAACCAGCATCGAAATGAATATGATTAATTACACCTTTGTTTTTTGGATAGTGACTAATATTAGTACATGATAAATAAAAATTTGAATTAGGGGTTTTGTTTACTTCATTAAACAAATGATAATCCCAATCAGGTAAATAATACATATCATCATGAGAATATATTATAAAATCAGTTTTTGATTCTTTAGCTGCTAAATTAACACCACTACACAGGCCAATGTTTGAGTTTGATTTTGTATAGATGATTTTTTTATCAATTAAATAATTTTCAGTATCTACATCTACACCATTTATATGCACAATTATTTCATGCTCATAAAAGGAATTTTGGAGTATTGATTTAATGCAAATTTTTAAATAACCGCAGTTTTTAACTGTAGGAATTATAATACTAGATTTTTTCAACATTTATTATAAATGCAATTAAATTAAATAATTTATTAAAATTCATTTAAAGTTTTAGTTATAAATTTAATCTGTTTAAATGAAAGGTTGGGATCTATAGGTATACTAATTGATTCTTTTGCTAAAATTTCAGCATTTTTATATTTTCTATTTTTAAAATCATTTTTAAAAACCTTTAATTGATTTATTGCATATGGGTAATGAAAACCAAATGTTATTTTCTTTTCTTTAAAAAGTTTAATTAATTTACTTCTATCTTTAACTAAGATTATATATTGATGATATACACTGTATTTAGAATATTTAATTTTTTTAATTTTATAGTTGTTTATATTTTGGTTATAATATTTTGCAATTTTTTGTCTTTGTAAATTATATTTAGATAAATTTTTTAATTTTGAATTTAAAATAATAGCTTGAATAGTATCTAAACGACTATTTAATCCAACTAGTTCATGTATAAATTTTTTTTCAGATCCTAAATTTCTTAATTTTCTTATTCTTTTATAAAAAAACTTATTGTTGGTGGTTATAATGCCTGCGTCACCATATGCGCCCAAATTTTTACCAGGATATAAGCTAAAGCAAGATATGTCAGCAATTGAACCCACACTTTTAATATTATTTTTACTTATTTCCTCTTTAGCTCCATGTGCTTGAGCACAATCATCAATTAAATAAATTTTTTTCATTTTAATTATTCTCTTAATTTCACTCAGGTTTGCTACTGAACCATATAAGTGAACTGGCAAAATGACCTTTGTTTTTTTTGTAATTTTTTTTTTTAGTTCAGAAATTGAAATTGTAGATTTTAAATATTCTGTATCTACTAATACAGGCTTTAGATTTGCATTAATTACAGAAAAAGCTGTAGAACAATAAGTCATGGCTGGAATAATTACTTCTGAGTTTTTAGGAAGATTTAAAGATAATAGTGCCAAAGTTAATGCGTCTGTACCATTTGCGCATCCAATTGCATATTTTGATCCACAAAATTTACTAAAATTTTTTTCAAAGAGATTGACCTCATTTCCTAATATAAAGTCTCCTTTTTTAAATAGTTTGTCTATTTTAGTTAATATAGTTCTGTGCAATTTCTTATCTTGATTATATATATCTAAAAATTTAATCATTATTAACAAACATTAAGCTTAAGATATGATTAGTTACAATAGGTTTTATTTATTTACAACATCATAATAAAGTATAGATATTAAAAATGGATAATAACTTCAATATAGTTCTAATCGGAGCAGGTTATTGGGGAACTAATATTGCAAAAAATTTAGTAAAATTAAAAAAAAAATTTATCGTCTACGATAATAACATAAAAAAATCCAATATAATCAGAAAAAGGTTTCCAGAAAACATAATCATCGAAAAAAATTATGATGATTTAATTAAAGATAAAAAAAACTTATTTTTTATATTTGCAACTCCCCCATCAAAAAATTTTAATTTAATTAAAACTGCTTTAAAAAATGATAAAAAAATTTTCATAGAAAAACCAGGTTTTAAAAATGTAAATGAAATAAAAAAGATTAGAAAAATATTTCCTAATAAAGTTAAAAATATAACTTTTGGTTATATATATCTTTTTAATAATCATATTCATTATATTAAAAAGTTTATTAAAAATAAAAATAACGGAAAATTGTTATATATCAAATTTCAAAGGCAAAACCTTGGACCTATAAGAAATGATGTAGACGTCTCATTTGATCTTTCAGCACATGACCTATCTATTTTAAATTATTTATTTAAAAAAAAATTAAAATTAATTAATCATAATAGTTATAAAATTTTGAATAATACTGTAGCAGATATTTCAAATATTAGTTTTAAATTAGATAATTTCTATGTAGATATAAATAATAGCTGGCTTAATCCTGACAAAATTAGAAGAATAATTATAATTACAACAAAAAAAATGCTTTTATTTGATGAAATGAATATTAACGAAAAAATTAAAATTTATAATAAATATGCTGTCTATCCTAAAATAGAAAAACTTAAAAATATTTTTTTTTCTAAACAAGCAAAAATATATGAAGGAAAAAATTATTCCCCCAAGATTACAGAGAATGATCCTCTGTTAGATGAAATAAAAAATTTCTTAAATAATAAAAAAAAAAAAATTAGTAAATTTACAGGAATAAATTTTGCTCAAAATATTTTAGAAATTCTTAAAAAAATAAATTAATTAAAAAAAAGTTTTTTTAATGATTTCCTTAGTAACATTTTTGCTATTAAATAAGTCGAAATATCTTTTTTTTCCATTTTTACTATATTTGTTGATCTTATCAGGATTTGAAATTAGTTTTTCAACTTGATATCCTAAATCATTATAATCAGAGTAAAAACCCATTTCACTTTCATCAAAATAATCTGTAAATTTTGTTTTTTTATCTATAAAAGTATAAATACCATTTCCGATTAAAGATGCTATTCTATTGCTAGATGTATATTTCAATGGCTGTCCTCTACTCAAATTAAGAGCTATTTTGCACTTAGATAATTCATTGTAGTAATCATAATTCCACCTAGGTTCATGATTTGAAACACCTAAAATATTATAGTTTATACTTGGATATTTGTTTATTAATGAATCGATAAAAAATTCTCTTTCATCAGATTTTCCTTTTTTTAATTTTCCAAAATTAACTCCGTGACTAAATGCAAAAAATAAATCTTTATATCTATATCGATTTTCATATATCTTAAGATTTTCTATATTTTCATCGACTGGTATTGGTAAAAAATGCATCTTATTATTTTTAATACTAGATGAAATTTCACTGGGATGAGTTGTTAAAAAATAATTATCGATTAAATCATGATTTTTTTCAATTAAATTTAGATTATCTTTCCAATTTGGTCCATTTCCTCTATGACCTAATGCATCTTCATACCATAATATAAATTTAGAATTATATTTATTTTTAATATCTAAAATTGTTTTTCTTTCTAAAACATTATTATGACCACAAATAATCAAGTCTGGTCTATAATTATCACTTATAGTTCTAATTTTTTGATTAATAAAATTATTATTTTTTGTAATTAAATTTTTATTTTGATAACTTCTGTAACTAAAATTTATAACATCATGATCATTTCTGATAAAGCCCTTTGATAATTTATTAGATATTGAAATATTGAAAAGTCTATGATCATTTCTTTCATCAAATGTTGAAATATGTAAAATTTTTAGTTTATGTTTATTAATAATATTAATATCTTTTAAAAGATTGCTTTTTTTCCAATTATCTATTTTTTTAACCTTATCATCAAGCTTATGAAGTACAGAATTAAAGTTTTTTAATTGAATTTTTTTTGTTAATTTTGGGAAATCAATTAGTTTTTTTATTTTATTAAAAAGCTCTTTTTCGTTTACTTGATCTAAAAAAATTGGATCTTTAAATGTTTCCGGTAAACCACCATTTTTAGAAGTTATTGTGGCACAACCATAAGCTGCTGACTCCATTGATGTTCTGCCGAAAGGCTCTTGCCATTTTGAAGGTACAACAGATATAGATGCTTTCTTATAATAATTTAACATTTTCTGATGTGTGATCCAATCAATTTTATTTAATCTTGGATGATTAAAATTATATTTTTCCCTTGGTTCATTTCCTACTACTATAGCATTCCAGTTTTTGTATTTATTTAAAATTTTAATTATTGAATTACCAAAAACATCGTATCCCTTAGATGAGTTAAGTTTACCACTAAAAATAATCGTTCTATTTTTTTTTGGAAATTTTTTTAGTGGATTAATGGAAGGATACAAAATATCACAATTATTTCTAAACTTATAAGGTAAATTTTCAAAAAATTTTTTTTTTACCCAATTACTAACAAAATAAACTTGATCTGTGTTTTCTGCGATAAACATTCTTTCTTTAACAGTGCCTGATCCTCTTAAATTCAATGGGTTATTGTGAAAAATAAATATTATTTTTGAGTTAATTTTTTTTTTAATGAGATAATTTAAGGACTCAGGTCTGTTATGTATTTCGATTATCCTAAATTTATATTTTAAATATTCATCATAAAACTTAGAGGTGTAGACAATATTTTTTCTCATAAAAATTTTGCCTAAATTTAAAGATTTAAAATTTTTAGTAAGGGGCTTAAATTTCCTATCTAAGTTACCATAAATAATTGTTTTATTAGATAGATCACTTTTTTTTATATAATCTTTTGTCCAAATAGAAGCAGCGCCCGCATGATTTTCAGAATAAATTTCCTTATATGGTAAAAGAATTGCTATATCTTTATTCATAAAAAATATGTTTTTTAATAATTTTATTAAATCTTATAGTTTCTTTTTTTAAATTATTCGATGTAATTTTTTTTCGTTTTAAACCAACATGATTTTTTTTTATTCTTTTTACAGGATTACCAGCATAAGTAAATCCAGGTATAACTTTAAATTTTTTGGTAACAATGGTCCCCATGCCAATCATTGAATAAGAACCAATAACCTGGTTTTGATGCACTATGGTATTAAATCCTAGTTGAGAACTTTTCATTACATGTGTGTTTCCACCTAAAGTTACATTATTGCTGAAAACTACATTGCTCTCTATATAACAATCATGTGCTATATGACTCAATGTCATAAAATGGCAATTATTTGCAATATAAGTTATTTGTTTTAATTTTGTCGGAAGATGTACTGTGGTAAATTCTCTAAAAATATTATTATTACCTATTTTAATCTTTCCAAAAGATTTTTCTGAAACATGTTGGGCATTAGTGCCTATTACAACATAAGGACCTATTACATTATTTTTTCCTATTGAAACAGATTTCCAATTTATTATTGCAGTTTTATGAATTAAGTTTCCTTTAATTTTTTTAAAATCCATTTTTTTTCTTAATAACATTTCTAAGTTTATAATTTTTTTTTAATTTATATTCTTCTATCATAGCTAATTTCTTTGAAGAAAGATTCCTACTATAAATTAATTCCCATTTTTTCCCTCTTGTAAATTTAGCTCCCTTTCCTTGATTGTGTAATTTTAACCTATTAACAATATTATTTGTGTATCCGACATAAGAAATTGTTCTCTTTTTTATTCTTGAAGCTATTAAATAAACACAATATTTCATTTTTGGCGGTCCCTAGGGGAATCGAACCCCTCTTTCGAGGATGAAAACCACGTGTCCTAACCGATAGACGA
>MDSZ01221674.1_pt1 | contig 10484 bp, 8 predicted proteins | sample 811201 | NCBI WGS metagenome assembly MDSZ01 (sample SAMN05326647, study PRJNA326480) | marine metagenome | isolation source: seawater | place: Indian Ocean: North | collected 2010
TAGATTAAAATTTAACAGGGATGTAGTGGTTGATCTTATTTGTTATAGAAGGTTTGGTCACAACGAGGGAGACGAACCTTCATTTACCCAACCACTTATGTATAAAAAGATACGTTCTCACCCCTCACCAGTGAAAGTCTATGGCGAGAAACTAGTAAATGAAAACTCAATTTCAAATGAATACCTAAATAATTCAATAAGGAATTTTAAAGATTTATTAGATGACCAATTTAAAGATGCTAAAAATTACAAACCAAAAATTGAATGGTTTGAGGGCTCATGGTCTAGATATAAGCCAGAAAGAGGAAAAGATAAAAGAGGCGTGACTGGTGCGGATGTAAATAAATTAAAGAAAATTTCTGAGAGAATTAATACAGTTTCTGAAAAAATAAATATCCATAAAACAATAAAAAAAATTATAGATAATAGAAAACTATCCGTTAAAAATGGAATGGGCATTGATTGGTCAACAGCTGAAGCTTTGGCTTTTGGCTCATTATTAGACGAAGGATACCCAGTAAGATTAGTAGGACAAGACTCTGGAAGAGGAACATTCAGTCAAAGACATTCAGTTTTAAGAAATCAAATAGATAATTCTAGATATATTCCTTTAAATAATATTTCACAAAAGCAAAAAAAATTTGAGGTAGTTGATAGTTTTTTATCAGAACTTGCTGTTCTAGGTTTTGAGTATGGTTACAGTCTTGTTGAGCCTAACACTCTTTCTATCTGGGAAGCACAATTTGGTGATTTTGCAAATGGGGCACAGGTTGTTATTGATCAGTTTATTGCTTCAGGTGAAAGAAAATGGTCAAGGGCTTCTGGTTTAGTAATGTTGTTACCCCATGGTTACGAGGGACAGGGTCCCGAACATTCATCTGCTAGATTAGAAAGGTTTTTACAATTATGTTCTAATGACAATATGCAAGTAATGAACTGTACGACGCCAGCAAATTATTTTCACGCTTTAAGAAGACAGATGCACAGAGACTTTAGAAAGCCTTTGATAATGATGACTCCTAAATCTTTATTAAGACATAAATACTGTGTTTCTAATTTGGAAGATTTTAGTAAGGAAAATTCATTTCATAGAGTTTTATGGGACCATGCAATTGATCCAAAAATAAAGGGATTCATAAAATTAAAAGAATCAAAAAAAATCCAAAAGGTTATTATATGCTCAGGTAAAATATATTTTGACTTACTTGAGGCTAGGGAAAAAATCAAAAGAAATGATATTGTTTTTTATAGAATTGAACAACTTTATCCGTTTCCAGCTAAAGCGCTTGTAAAAGAGCTTAAACCATACGCAAAAAAAGCAGAATTTTACTGGTGCCAAGAAGAGCCAAAAAATATGGGTGCATGGTTTTCAGTTCGAGATTATATACAATGGACATTAGAGAGTATTAAGGCTAATAATAATAAAATTTCTTACATTGGAAGAAGTCCTGATGCATCTCCAGCAACAGGATATGTAAAAAGACATATTTCTCAACAGCAAGAAATTATAAAGAAAGTTTTTGAATAAATAAAAATGACTGAAAAAATATTAGTTCCTGTACTTGGCGAAAGTATTACGGAAGCTACAGTATCTAAATGGTTAAAAGATGAAGGAGATATTATTGAAGCCGATGAACCAGTAGTTGAGCTAGAAACAGATAAAGTAAATTTAGAGGTTCCATCTCCAGTTTCAGGAACATTAACAAAAATAAATTGTAAAAATGGTTCAGTTGTAGAAGTTGGTGCATTACTAGGCTCTGTTTCTGAGAGTGGTCAAAGCCAACCAAGCAATGAAAAAACAGATAACACAGAATCATCAAGTGAAGAAAATAATATAATTAAGTTAGAAAAACAAAAAGATGAGCCTAAAGTTTTTGATGAAAAAGACCACGAAGAAGAGGAAAAGCCTTTAATTTTAACAAATGAAATTATGGAAGATAAAGTCTCAGAAATTAATCAAACATTATCCCCAGCTGTAAGAAAAATTATAAATGAAAATAAAATTGATACTAGTTCAATAAAAGGATCAGGAAAAGATGGAAGAATTTTAAAAGGTGATTTAATAGATTTAATGGGAGCTAATCCACCTCCATCCGAAAGAAAAATTAAGTATGGTCAAGAAGAAAAAATTAAGATGACCAGGTTAAGACAAACTATTGCAAAGAGATTAAAACAAGCCCAAGAAAATGCAGCACTTCTTACCACTTTTAACGAAGTTGATATGAGTAATATTATGGAGATGAGAAAAGAAAATCAGATAGATTTTCAAAACAAATATGGAATTAAGCTTGGTTTAATGTCATTTTTTGTTAAAGCTTGTGTCGTAGCATTGAAAAATTTTCCTGCTGTGAACGCAGAAATTGATGGTGACCAAATAATTTACAAAAATTATTATAACATAAGTTTTGCGGTTGGAACTGATAAAGGTTTGGTTGTACCTGTTTTAAAAGATGCTGATGAACTTTCATTCGCAGATATAGAAAAAAATATAAAAGAAATTTCAGAAAAGGCTAGAGATGGTAAACTTACAATTGAAGATCTCCAGGGAGGGACATTTACGATTAGTAATGGAGGTATTTATGGTTCGATGCTTTCAACCCCAATATTAAATTTGCCACAGTCAGGTGTGCTAGGCATGCACAATATTATTGATAGACCAATCGTAGTTAATGGAGAGATTAAGATTAGACCAATAATGTATTTAGCGCTGTCATATGATCACAGAATTATTGATGGGAAAGAGTCAGTCTCATTTTTAAAAATGATTAAAGAAAATTTAGAAGACCCAAGAAGATTGTTCTTAGATATTTAAATGGAAGATAAATTTCAAGCTGTGGTAATTGGAGGTGGTCCTGGAGGTTATGTTTGTGCAATAAGACTTTCTCAGCTAGGCTTTAAAACTGCGTGTATTGAGTCTAGAGGGTCGCTAGGCGGAACATGTCTAAATATTGGATGCATTCCATCTAAAAGTTTATTAAATCTTTCAGAAGAATTTCATAAGGCCCAAAATTTTTCAAGTAAAGGAATCGATATCGGTGAGGTTAAATTGAATCTACCAAAAATGATGAAAAACAAAGATAAAGCCGTCACGGTATTAACCAAAGGCGTTGAGTTTTTATTAAAAAAAAACAAAGTAACTTATTTTAAAGGGCTTGGAAGCTTTGATTCAAAAAATGAAATATTGATTAAAGATGAAAAGAATAAAGAAATCAAAATTAAAGCTGAAAACGTAGTAATTGCAACAGGATCATTACCAGTATCATTACCCGGAATAGAATTTGATGAAAAAGTTATCGTATCTTCAACAGGAGCATTAAAATTAGAGAAAGTTCCAAAAAAAATGGTAGTCGTTGGAGGAGGTTATATTGGCCTAGAAATGGGCTCTGTTTGGTCCAGACTTGGTTCTGAGGTACATGTTGTTGAATTTTTGGATCATATTACACCTGGTATGGATAGAGAGATTTCAAATGAATTTATGAAAATTTTAAAAAAGCAAGGAATCAATTTTCATATGCAGCATAAAGTAGAAAAAATAAAAAAAAATAAATCTGAAGCTATCATTTCAACTATTGACAAAGAGGGAAACAAAAAAGATTTTGAATGTGATGTCGTTTTGATTTCTGTGGGTAGAAAACCAAATACAAAAGGATTAAATCTTGAAAAGGTGGGAGTTGATTTGGATGAAAAAAGTAGAATAAAAACCAACAAGTATTATAAAACAAATCAAAGTAATATTTATGCTATCGGAGATGTAATTACAGGACCAATGCTTGCACATAAAGCTGAGGACGAGGGTATTGCTGTAGCAGAAAATATTGCAGGACAATCTGGGCATGTAAATTATGATACTATACCGGGAGTTATTTATACAACACCAGAAGTAGCATCGATTGGAAAAACTGAAGAGCAACTAATAAAAGAAAATATTCAATATAAAATTGGTAAATTTTCATTCATGGCAAACTCTAGAGCTAAAGCCATAGATGATACAGAGGGTTTTGTAAAAATTTTAGCGGATAAAAATACTGATAGAGTACTGGGTGCACATTTAATTGGCCCCCATGCAGGAGAATTAATTGCAGAAATCGGAATGGCAATGGAATTTGGTGCTAGCTCAGAGGATATAGCTAGAACTTGTCACGCTCACCCTACATTTTCTGAGGCAATAAAAGAGGCTGCTTTGTCAGTAGAAAAAAGAGCAATACATTCTTAATTGGTTATGAATTAAACCCATCTTATGGAATTAGAGCTTATTTCAATATTAATTTTTTTTCTAGTGATTTTACAAACAATTGTTGGAGTAGGTGTGTTAGTTTTAGGAACACCTTTATTTTTGATATTAGAATTTAATATTATAGAAACTATGTATTATTTGCTCCCATTATCAATTTTTACTAGTCTGACTAATTATTTATTTTTAAAATATAATAAAGAAAAACTTCAAATATTTTTGGATAAAAACATTAAAAAAAATTTTATATTTTTTTTTTTACCCGGATTAAGTCTTGGCCTTTTTTTAGCAAAAGAATTTATTAATGTTATAAATTTTAAATTGCTTGTTTCTTTAATAATATTTATATCTATTGCAGTTAAGTGGAGATATGAAAGTGATATTCAAAATTTACCATTAAATTTTAAAAAACTCACTTTAAGTTTAATAAGTATTATACATGGTTTAACAAACTCAGGTGGGACTCTATTGACAGTATTTTTTTCTTCTTTTAATAAAAATAAAAAAAATCAATCAAGATATAGTATTACATTTTATTATCTAATTCTTGTTACTGCCCAGTATTTAATATTTTTATTTTTTTTTAAAGAACAACTTTTTTTTGATTATCCTTTACAGTTAATACTTATAATTATACCTGCATTAATTATTGGTAATATTACATCAAAAAAGATCAGTGAAAATTTTTTTAAAAAAATTATTGAATTATTAGCTTTATTTTCGGGACTTTTTTTATTATTGAATAGTTAGAAAAAATTAAATGATCAATTTAAATGACCCTGAGATTAGATACTTAATAGATTATGCTAATATAAAACAAGGGCTAATTAAACACCAAACTGAATTTTTAACAAATAAAGATTTTCAAAAATTTTTAAAAAAAAGATATTTAGGGTTCCCTTTAGTTCTACCATTAGGAGTAAAATATTTTGATTACTCTGGGAAAATTGAAAAATTTAAAATCTCAAAAAAAAATGTGAGAAATTATATTTTTAATTGTAAATCTAATAATTACGTGGGTATGAAAATTTTTTTTAAATATGGAAATCAATTTTGTGCTGGTGCTAAGTTAAAAAAAAAATATAAAAAAGATTATGATTCAGTTGTAAATTTTAATAGAAAATTAGTTGAACTTATAGAATTAAAAAAAAAAAAAATTTAAGATATCGTCATTTCAAACAAGAAATATTCCTCATTATGGACATGAATTAATTATTCAAAAATTGATTGGCTTAAAAAAAATTCTTTTTATAAACCCATTAATTGGTATCAAAAAAAAAGGAGATGTAAAAAATGATATTTTAAAAAAAGTTTTTACTTATCTCAAAAATTTAGACATTTACAAATCTAAAATAGTTTATGGTCCGGTGATTTGTAATATGCATTATGCTGGTCCAAGAGAGGCAATCCACCATACTTACATTAGAGAAAAACTTGGTTTCGATCAATTTTCGATTGGTAGAGATCATGCTGGTGCAGAAAATAATTTTAAACCTCTAGAAGCTAAAAAATTTGTAAAAAAAAATAAAAAAAGATTTAAAATAAATATTTTTTATCATAATGGAGCTTATTTTTGTCGCAAATGTAAGAAAATAATTTTAAAAGGAGATTGTAATCATAAAAGCTTAAATGGTATATCTGGTTCAGAATTTAGATATAAATTAAATAAAAAAATTATTTTTTTATATGCAAGAAAAAATTTACAAAAATATATAAAAGGATTAAAAAAAAATTTATTTAATTAATTATGAAAATATTACCTACTATTGGTCCTGCAACAGAAAAAGGAAGGGATCTAAAATACTTATTTAACTATTGTTCGATGGCAAGATTGAATACTTCTCATAATAATATTTCTTGGCACAAAAAGATGATTAATTTAATTAAAAAATTAAATAAAAATATTGATATATTAGTTGATATTCCTGGTGTTAAACCAAGAACTAACAATAAGAAAAAAGTCTATTTAAAAAAGAATGACCTTATAAAGTTTGGATATAAGATTAAAAAAAGCCACGAGATATCCATTGAACTCACTAGAAAACTTCCACAAAAAAAAGGTACTACAAATAAATTTTTTTCATTAGATGACGGAAAAATTATTTTTAAGACAATAAAATTTAATAATAAAGAAATTATTGGAAAGGCATTGCACGATTGTGTCATACAACCTAAAAAAGGATTAAATATTCCTAATTCGATTTATGATAATTCTGAACAAAAAAAAATTTATATTGAATATTTGAAAAAGTTTCAAAATACAAATATTAACGCTGTTGGTCTAAGTTTTGTACAAAATAAAGATTTAATAAATTTTTTAAAAAAAAAATTTTCAAAATTTTTAATGATTTCTAAAATTGAAAATAGTGAAGGTTTAAAAAATGCAGAAGAAATTTGTAAATCTTCAGATGCAATTATGATTGATAGAGGAGATCTTTCTGCAGAAATAGGAGATAATAATCTTTATGATGCCATATTAAAGATCTCAAATTTAACTAAAAAATATGGCAAGCCCTTAATAATGGCTACAGAAAATCTTGAGACTTTATCGAGTTCTGACAATCCAACAAAAAATGATATTGTTTCTTTGGGTTTTTCTAATCAGATAAATTCTGACATAATAATGTTAAGCGAGGAAACAGCAAGTTCAAGTAAATGGAAAAAAATAATTATTTGGTTAAATAAATTTTTAATTAAAAAAAACAAATCAATATTTATTAAGGATAAAGAAAATTTATTTTGGAATACCATAAATCTCATAAAAGATTATCCTTTAGTTGTTTTCACAAAAAAAGGCTTGATGCTAGATAAAGTGTTTAAAATGAATATTAAAAATGATGTTTTTGTATTTACTGATACAGAAAAAACTAAATCTATAAGTAATTTTTATAAAAATGCCAAATGTATCTTAACAAAAAAAATTGATAACAGGAATATCAGTAAATTTTATTATGAAAATATTAAAAAGTATAAGAAATTGATATTTAGAAAAACAAATAAAGTTTTTTTAATCACAATTTCTTTCCCCAAAAAAAATTCAATTGCTAATACACTATCTTTAATTGATAAAAGAGATATATAACAAAAGAGTGGTAAAAGATTTAATCAAATTTTTATTTTTTCTATTGGTAAGGTCAATTCCAAAAAAAAAAAATTTATTAGTTTTTGGTGATAGAGCTGGGCGTAGATTCGCAGACAATTCAAGATATTTATACTTTTATATAAATAAAAATCACCCAGAATTTCAGTGTATTTGGATAAGTAAAAATAAAAAGATTATAAAATATTTAAAAAGGAATAATTTTAAAGCATTCCACAGTAATTCTTTAAAAGGAGTTTATTACAGCCTTAAAGCTAAATTTCACATTTATAATTTTGTTGAGGATGATATCCATAAATTGGTGACTCTTTATTCTAACTCTATTTTGTTATGGCACGGAGTTTTACCAAAAAGGCTTCAAAAAATAGATATTAAAACTTCTATGATAAGTAAATTTATAAATAGCAAAATTAAAAAATTTTTTATTTATCCTAATAAAAAACTATCTCAAAATATTTTTGATAGATTTCCGCATAATAAATATGAACTTCTAGTTTCAAATATTCCTAGAAATCTTATATTTAAAGAAACTGACTTAAAAAATATGAATAGTTATAGGACTGATGACGAAATTGATTTTATAAAAAAAATAAAAATAGAGAAAAAAAATATTTTTGGATATTTTCCAACATGGCGTTCAGATGGCATCGAGTTGTTTAGAGATATAAATAAACCAGAGGATTTAAAAAAAATTGACAATGTTTTGGATAGTACGAATTCTTTATTATTAATTAAAAGACACATGAATTCTGACAAAAAAGATGAAAACCGAATGTATAATGAAAACATTGAAAATATAATGAATTACATGCAAACCCTAAGAAATTTTAGATTTGTTGAATATGATTTTGATTTGAATTCTGTTCTTTCACTCTGTGATGTATTAATTTCAGATTACTCTGGTGTAATTTTTGATTTTCTATATCAAGACAAACCAATCATTACTTACGCTCCAGATTATGAGGAATTTAAGATTCACAATGGATTTTCATTAGATCCTGTCAAAGAAAATTTTACTCATTATGCTAACGATATTGAAAAGCTAAAAAACTATATAGTTGAATATTCTTTAAAAAAAAAAATATTTACTGATAAATTTCGAGAAGAAAGGAAAAGAATTAAAAATCAGGTTTTTTTAAATGAGGAAGGATTTAATAAAATTATTGAAATAATCAAAAATTAATTTTGGTATGCTATATGAAATTTCCAGTATTATTACCGAATATTTTCAATCACCCTTTTACATATGAAAGTGATTTAAATCTTAAAGTAGGTGACTATGTAATAGTTCCTTTCGGCAAAACGAAGATTACAGGAGTTGTTTGGAATGAATTTGAAAAAAAAACTAACAAAAATTTTAAAATAAAAACAGTTTTTAAAAAATTAAATGTTTCTCCATTAAAATTTACAACTATAAAATTTCTTAATTGGTTTTCTGAATATAATATTATCCCAAAAGGGATGGCTTTAAAATTAGTTTTGTTAAGTAATAAAGCAATAGAAGAATTCCAAAAAGATGCTTATAAAATTTTCGATACTAATTATAAAACAAACTCGATTAAACTTTCAGAAGAGCAAAGAAAATCATTAAAAAAAATGAATAATTTTAATAAAAAATTTAGAGTACATGTTCTTCAAGGCACAACTGGTTCAGGAAAAACTATGGTTTATTTTTCAGCTTTGAAAAAAATTATTGATAAAGGATTCCAAGGATTAATTCTTTTACCTGAGATAGGCTTAACAAGTCAATTTGAAAAAAAATTTAAAGAATTTTTTGGAATTACTCCAGCAGTTTGGCATTCTGGAGTTTCAAAAAAAAAAAAAGAAATTATTTGGAGCGGTATTTCAAGTGGGAAAATTAAAGTTGTAATAGGAGCAAGATCCTCACTATTTTTACCTTTTAGACAATTAGGTTTAATCATTGTCGATGAAGAACACGATCAATCTTATAAACAGGACGAAGGTGTTACTTATAACGCAAGAGACATGGCAATCTCAAGAGCATCATTTGAAAATATTCCCATCAATTTAATAACAGCAGTTCCATCAATCGAAACCTTCGAAAATATTAGCAAAGGCAAGTATAGCATTTCAAGATTAGAAAAACGTTTTCAAAATGCATCTTTACCGAATTATGAAATAATTAATCTAAATGAAACAAAATTAGAAAAACAATCATGGCTTTCAAAAAAAATAATTGAAAAAGTAAATTCTCATCTTGATCGAGATGATCAGGTGTTATTTTTTTTAAATAGACGTGGATTTTCGCCACATGTACTTTGTAAAAAATGTTTTTGTACGTATTCATGTCCTAACTGTTCTATAAATTTGGTTTATCATAAAAATAAAAGCAGTCTATTATGTCATTACTGTGGTTTTAAAACATCTTTAAAAAGAAATTGTGAAAAAGATGGTGAGTGTGAAATTATTTTTAGTGGTCCAGGTGTTGAAAGAATATCAGAAGAAGTAAAAAAAAAATTCCCAACAAAAAAAATTGAAATTTTTTCAAGTGATACGATCAATAAAAAAGATTCTATTAATAAATTAGAAAAAATAATTAATAATCAGGTCCAAATTTTAGTTGGTACACAATTAATTTCTAAAGGTTTTCATTTCCCAAATTTAAATTGTATTGTAGTAGTTGATATTGATCTCACTTCACAAGGACACGATTTGAGAGGTGCAGAAAAAAATCTACAATTATATCACCAATTATCTGGAAGAGCTGGAAGAACAGGAAAACCAGCGACAGTTTATTTTCAAACCTATACAAATAATTATAAAATTATTTCAGATTTAACTAATAGTAATCCTGATTTATTCTTAGAAAAAGAGCTAGAAATTAGAAAAAGAAATAATCTTCCACCATTTCAAAGATTTATTTCGTTAATTTTAACTGGAGATAATGAAATGAAATTGGAAAAGGAGGCATACAAATTTAAAGCTTTTATAGAAAATAAATTGGTTGGAAAAGTTTTAGGCCCGGTAAATGCCCCAATATTCAGATTAAAAAAAAGATATAGAATGAGGTTATTGATTAGAGGAGCAAAAACATTAAAATTACAAAATTCATTAGCGGCAGCAATTCCAAATTACGAATTTCAACCAGGAATAAAACTTTCAGTTGATGTTGATCCAATAAACTTCAATTAA
>MDSZ01118192.1_pt1 | contig 10483 bp, 5 predicted proteins | sample 811201 | NCBI WGS metagenome assembly MDSZ01 (sample SAMN05326647, study PRJNA326480) | marine metagenome | isolation source: seawater | place: Indian Ocean: North | collected 2010
GATCACGAGGTCTACATTGACCCCAAAGATGGTAAGGAGCATACTAATCATGGTATACATGAATATACAAAAGAAGATTTAGAAATGCATAATGATGCGTTTCATGCACATGATGAATCAGAAGTGGATAAGAATGATGGTAAGATTAATGATTGGCACACAAGACATGAAGATTCTCATTTAGAGGTTTATTGTGACAATCATCCTGATGCAGAGGAATGTAAAGTTTACGACGACTAATGATTGATCAAGATCTAGTTAAAAGAAATTTAGTAGGAAGAGATGGATTTACTTGGTGGATAGGTCAAATTCCTTCCAGTAAAGTCTGGAAGATGAATACGCCTGGAACTAAGGTAAAGAGTAACGATGATATTAAAGGTTTTGATTATAGGTATAAAGTGCGGATTATGGGATACCATACCGCAAATGTAAATGATTTAAAGGATGAGGAACTACCTTGGGCTGGAGTGATGTATCCAATCACTGCAGGAGTATCTGGAGGTGCTGTAGACACTCCTCAGATTATGCAAGGTAATTTTGTGTATGGGTTTTTCTTAGATGGATCTGATGCTCAGATGCCTGTAATCATGGGTATTATTGGGTACAATCAGTATACTAAGATATTGAAGAATGTACCTGATACTCCATTCAAACCTTTTAGTTCATATGCACCAAGTTCTAATAAGAACTCTGAATTTGTAGGTACTGATCAAATTGGTGGTTATAAAGGAGTTAAAAGTGCTACAGTTGCAACTTTAAAGAACCCATATGTACCACCTAAAGATAGAGGAGGGCAAGGTGGTAATGATCCAAATGGTCCTGATATAAATTCTGAAGGTATAATAGGTGATTCTTCTGTAGCAACAGAACAAATTACAAGTGGAGCAGACGTAGAGCAAGAAAAAAATAGATCCAAACCAAAAAATCTACCTACTAATTCACGTTGCGAACCATCTCCTACTTCAGCAATTCAACGTGAGATGAAAAATTTGTTGAATGATGTTCAACGTATTAAAAAGACTGCCAATGATTGGGAAACTAAAGTCTCCACTAAGATTGATAGTATAGAGCATGAAATTCAAAAAGCTACTAGTAGAGCTACAAAAGAAATAACAGGTAATGTTAAAAGAATAGTTGATGGTATTCAAAGAAATGTTAATAAGAAAGTAAATAGAGCATTAACGAAAACATATCATCTAACTCTTCCTTCAAAAAGACCTGCACTTGCAAAAGAAATAGCAAAAGCAACTGAGGGAATGGGTTGTTTGTTTAAAAATTTGATGGAGAATTTATCTGGAATGGTTGGTGGATTTATAGATGATATTTTGGATAGGTTTATTAATGCTCCAACTTGTGCAGCTGAAGATTTTTTAGGGGGATTGTTGGGTAATATTACAGGAATTCTTGATAGTCAGATTGCAAATATTTTAAATCCTATTAAGAATATAACTCAATCTTTGGGGCAAGCAATTGATATTGGAGAAGATCTTGTTGGATTTGCAACTGATGCTTTAACAATTCTTGACTGTAAACCTGATCCTAAATGTACTGATGCAAAAGAGTGGAGTCCAGGACAAGGACCAGTAATTATTGCTAAGTTAGATGTTAATTCGATAATAGAAAAAGCAAAAGGTATTTCTTCTTCTATACAAGATGCTGCTGGTCAATTATCAGGAGCAATTGGTGGATTAAAAAGTTTAAAAGATCAAATAACAGATGCAACTTCTGGTTTAAAAGATCTTGCAAAAAACCCACTTTCTGCTGTGACAGGTTCTTGTGATACTGGACCAAAATTCTGTGGACCTCCAACAATAGATTTCTCTGGTGGTGGAGGAAGTGGTGCTTTAGGAAATGCAATTGTAAGTACTACTACTGCTATTTTAGGAGTAGATCTTACTTTACCTGGATCTGGATATGTTTCTCCACCTAGAATTAGATTTAATGATGATTGTGGTAAAGGAAAAGGTGCTTCTGCTAGAGCAGTTCTTGGACCAGTAAAAAAAGTTGTTAATAAGACTATAATTGGCAATTTAACTGCTAATTCAGATCAGATTACGAATGTCAATAATACTGATGATATCGTTATTGGATCAGCAATTGAAATAGATGGTGATAATACAGTAAATAATTCAGCAGGTGATGGAACTATAACACTTCCTGATGGTGCTAAGATTATTTCTATTGATACTAATACAGGTACATTAACTATCAGTAAAGTTGCAATGGGTTCTGGATCAACTACAGGAACAGTATTTTCTATATACGAATCAGGTAATATTGAATATGAACAAGATAATTCTGTCATAAAAAATGAAGATGGAACGTATCCTGAAGGTACTAATTTAGGGGTTGTAAGTGTAATAATGGAACAAACTGGATCTGGATATCTTCCTTTCCCTGATGGTAGTCAAGGGGGTGATGGCACAACATATGCAAAACCTGATGATACTATAATAAAAAGAGCAGATGGAACGTATCATGATACTCCATATCAACCAGGAACTGTAGTTGAAGTTTTTGAAGGAGATCAGGTGACAAATCCTGGAGGGATAATAGAAAATATTTTAGAGGATGGTATTATTACTACTCAACCTCAAGGTGATCAAATAGTTCCTCGTGGAGAAGATCCTAGTCTTAATGATGGGTCATATCCAGTTCTACTTGAGATTGGTGATGTTGCTATTTCTGAGCCTGGTCTTGGGTACGATCCAAAATATGATACTGTTGTTATTGAACCCAGTAATGGTGCTGAAGTAAGAATCAAAACTGACGAATTAGGTTCTATAATAGGAACTGAAGTTATTAATGGTGGTTTTGGATTTACAGATGAACCAGAGATTTACATTCAGAGTAATTCGGGTTATAATGCTAGATTAGTACCTGTGTTTATAGTAAATAGAGAGGGTATTGATGCTGGATTTATTCCAGAAAATAATATGTCTGTAATTCAGGTTGTAGATTGTGTCGGTAAAGTTTCACATTTAGGTAGATCATAATGTCAGAACCAACAGTTTTTAATGCCAAGAATATCGGCAATAGGCATGGTAGAATAAAATTTGGACATCTTCAAGAGAATAAGGAGATTGCCTCAGTTCAGATTGTAAACGGTAAAGATGCTGGTCGTCATTATATGACCATGCATCAGACTGGAGATGTTGATAGTGGTCAAAGAGGTGCAACTGAGAATGTATGTCCAGGATCATTTACTGTTGATTGTGGTAAGGATATTGCAGAAACTAAAGAGAGAGAAGAAAATGGTAATCAAGCTTTTGCTGTAAGATGTGAAAATGGTGATGTTGTTATTCAAGCAAAGCAAGGATCAATTAAACTAGAAGCAGAGACTATTGAATTGATTGCTAAGAGTGGAGATATTACAAAAGGAAGAATCGCATTAGATGCGAGTGAAACAATTGAATTTAGAGCACCTGATATTGTTTCTAATGCATCTAATTATACCAAAATATTTACCGATGGAACTTTAGAAATATTGGGTGAGAGTATCTTGAATATATACGGTGGTATGCTTCATTGTGCAGATGGAGCAACTTCAGTATTGGGATCTAAAGGAGATCCTGTATTAGAAAAACGAGCAAGAGAAGGATTTATCTAATGGATGTACCTGATTTAGAAGTAAGAAAACAACTTTTTGTTGGTGATGGAGAAACTGTAGCTTTGGGTGAAAAAGAAGAAGCTATTCGTGGATCTGCATATATCGAAGGTCCAGTTCAAATTGGAAGGGATAGTGATTATTCTGAAGTAGAAGCAACTGTAATGATTGCTGAAGAATATAATCCTGATACTGGAACTCCACCTTTGTTATCAGCAAAGGTTAAAGGTAATGTTGTTATTGAGGGTGACAATAAAACTCCTAATGCTTTAGTAGTTGATGGAGATATGACTGTTAATAATGGAAATTTGCACACTACTAATTTCTTAGGATGTACAGGTCAAGGAGTTGCTTTAGTTGGTAGTACTATTAATGTTCAAGGGTGGAAAGGATTTGATATTAAACATCCCAATAAAGAGAAGCATAGACTGAGACATGTATGCGTAGAAGGTCCAGAGGCTGCTGTATATTGCAGAGGAAGGGTTAGAAATAGTAAAGAGATTGTATTGCCATCATATTGGGATGGACTTGTGGATGTTGATAGTATAACTGTACAATTAACACCAATAGCAGCACATCAAGACGTTATTGTAAAGAGATGGGATGATAAAAAGGTTTATCTTCAACCACAGGGTGGGATGCCTATTGATTGTTTCTATTATATAATGGCATCAAGAATTGATGGAGAACCTTTAATAGTGGAATATGAAGGAGAAACTCCAGCAGATTATCCAGGAGATCCAGAACAGTTCTCTATTTCGGGTTATGACTATGGTAGGGGGATTTCATAATGGCAAAATATTATGCTGGTCTTTCAGAAGGTGATACTTTAGATAGTATGATATCTACTGGTAGTAGTTTTGGTGTATATCCTAGTCAAGGTATAGATTGTGGTATTATTACTGCTACTACTAGTAGTATTGGAATTGCCACTGCTGATAATCTTGTAGTTTATGGTATTAGTACTGCTACTACATTTAAAGGAAATCTTGAAGGAAATGTAACAGGAAATCTTGGAGGGAATGTAACAGGAAATCTTGAAGGAAATGTAACAGGAAATCTTGGAGGGAATGTAACAGGAATTATAACAGGTGGTTTAACATTTGGTGGTGTAGGAATTGCTTCAACAGGAGCAAGAGATGCAGGAGTTGGAACTGCCACTGGAACTGTAATTTATAATTCAGATACTGATACACTTAATTTTTATACCCCTACTGGGTGGAAAGCGGTACAAACTACCCCTGCTTGACATATTTAAATGTGTGTGTTATGATGCAGTATATCTGTAAACATAACTATGGAAGATGACTATTTGACAAGGTGTGTAGTCGATCCTTCTAAGAGAACGGTGCGTATATATTCCAATAGTGGTGAAGAAAAAGTGATAAAATGTGACACAACAGAAGAGTTTATGAACGTCTTAAGTTTTGTTCGTGAGACTTTAGATGAGGACACATTATCCTACGCAAATCCCCTTTAGTAAAATGCTAAATAATCCATAACGGACTATAAGTATTAGTAAAAATGGGTCTTTCCAGATTAGATAATTTCCTCAAATCTGTTCGTGGTACGGTAATATACGTTGACCCAAACAGTCTTGATGCCACGGACAGTATTGAGAATCAGGGTAACTCACTTACAAGACCCTTTAAAACTATTCAAAGGGCTTTAATAGAAGCTTCTAGATTTTCATATCAAAAAGGTTTAGATAATGATAGGTTTGCCAAGACAACCGTTATGGTTTATCCTGGCGAACATACTGTTGATAACAGACCAGGTTGGATTCCAATCGGTGCAAATAATTTTAGGTTGAGGAATGGATCAACTTCTAGTGAGTTTGGTGCATGGGATTTAACGACCAATTTTGATTTAGATTCAACTACAAATGCTTTGTATAAGTTGAATAGTATTTACGGTGGTGTCATTGTACCTCGTGGTGTATCCATAATTGGTATGGATCCAAGGAAAACAAGTATACGGCCTAAGTATGTTCCTAATCCAGTAAATGATAATATTGAAAGATCTGCTATATTCAGGGTAACAGGTGCATGTTATTTTTCAGCATTTGCTCTTCTAGATGCTGATCCAAACGGTGTTGCATATAAAGATTATACAACTAATATATTTGTTCCTAGATTTTCTCATCATAAGTTAACATCCTTTGAATATGCTGATGGAGTTAATCATGTTAATATAGATGATGACTTTATTAGTGGTTCAAATGGTGAGTTTGCTAGAACTGACCTTGATATGTACTATGAGAAGGTTGGACTAGCATATGGTCCTGCTTCTGGTAGACAAATCGAACCTGATTATCCTGCTGCTGGTTTAGATATTGAACCAAAGATTGATGAATATCGTATTGTTGGTTCTCGTGGTAAGCAAGTTGGTATTACTAGTATCAAAGCTGGTGATGGAACAACTTCAACAACTACTATTACTATAACATTAGATGAGGATGGAAAAGACTTTGACGTAGATACTGCTATTGAAGTTGAAGGTGTAGGAACGGATGGGTATGATGGGCAATTTGTTGTCTTTAATAAGGTAGATGCTAATAATATCCAATATAAAGTACAGAATGCTCCTGTAGTTTCACTTCCAACAATTACAAATGCAACAGTGAATGTGACTGTAGATACAGTTACATCATCTTCACCATATATTTTCAACTGTATGCAGAAGTCTGTGTATGGTATGAATGGTCTTCATGCTGATGGAGCAAAAGCCACTGGATTTAAATCTATGGTGATGGCTCAATTCACAGGTATTGGATTACAGAAAGATAATAATGCATTTGTAAAATATAATGAAACATCAGGTATATATGAAGACTCTACTTTAGTTTCAAATTTACATGCAGATTCTAATGCTAGATTTAAACCATCATATGCAAACTATCATATTAAGGCAAGTAATGATGCTGTTCTTCAGTTAGCATCTATCTTTGCTATTGGTTACGCACAACACTTTGTTGCTGATGATGGTGGTGATATGTCTATCACCAACTCTAACTCCAACTTTGGTTCAATTGCATTGCGTTCTGGTGGATTTAGAAAGAACTCATTTACTAGAGATGATATTGGATATGTCAGTCATATCATTCCACCAAAAGAAATTGACACTTCTGATACAAGTATTGAATTTAAATCATTAGATGTTGATAAGATTGTTGGTATTGCTGAAACAAATAAATTATTTTTATATGGTGAAACTAATGAAAAGAATGTACCAGATAGTATTATTGATGGTTTCCGTCTTGGTGCTAAGAAAAATGAGCAATTAAATGTATTAATTGCTGACTCTAATGGAGTATCTAATACATATTCGGCAAGAGTTATTATGCCGAACACTCAGTATACTTCAAATGAAACTTCTTTTGCGAAGATATTTGATGTAGGTAGGTCTACTAGTGGAATTAACAGTATTACTAATAACTCAGTTAACTTTACAGTTGCTCATACTTTTTTAGAGGGTGAAACTATTAGAGTTACTAGTGAGAATGGACATCTTCCTGATGGTTTGACTCATAATACTGTTTATTATGCCATACCAGATCCTAGTGATAGTCATAAAATAAAGTTTGGTCAAACTTTCAACGATGCTTTAGATGGAGATCCAATTACTATTAATAATAATGGTGGAATTTTAACTGTTGAAAGTAGAGTATCAGATAAAGTTTCTGGTGAGGCAGGACATCCAGTTCAATATGATCCTACACATGGTCAGTGGTATGTTAATGTTGCAACTGCTGCTACTGAGAAGTCACTTTATAATACTATTGTTGGATTAGGATCTACTGGTCTTGGATCAGCAACTCCTAGAAGTTTCATTGATCGTAAACCAGACACTCGTAACTTACTTGATACAATATATCGTTATCGTTATGTAATACCAAAGGATTCTTCAACTATTGCTCGTGAACCTGTTGATGGTTATGTTATTGAGGAATCAAGTACTTCGATTGGATCTACTGATACTGAAGTAGCATACCTTTATAATCCAAGTAACGTAACTCTTACCAATTCTACTCAATTAAGAAATCCAAGACTGATTGCTGATGCTAGTTGGGATACTGGAGTTGCAAGTATAGTTACTGAACTTCCTCATAATTTAAACACAGGTGCAAGTGTTGAGATTGTTAATATTAAGAGTAGTACTAATACCACTGGTATTGCTAACTCAGCATATAATGGAACCTTTGATGTTACTGGTATTAGTAGTGCCAAGCAATTTACTATTGCAATTGGTGATAATCCTGGTACATTTGCAAATGATACTTCTGATAGAACTACTTCTTTACCAAACTTCAAGGAGAAGAAGACACCAGGTACATACATTATTTACAGAAGTGAGGACATACAAGAATACATTCCTCAGAAACAGGATGGTATCTATTACTTAACTGTTGTTAATACTTCAAATACACCAACGGTAGCACCATTCTCTACTGAAAGGTTTACGCAACCAGTTCAAAACCTTTATCCTCAAACAAATAGGGATAATCCAGTATCAGATGCAAAAGCTTCAAAATCATTTGCTCTTTCTGATACCATTGGACAAGTTGAGATAAATGAACCACAAAATTCTATTACAAAGGAAACTGCTGTAGAAAGAGCAATTGATACTAATGTTGGATTTGGATTAACACAGTTAAGTTCTAATGCAGCAGGAACCACTCATACACTTTATAGTGACATTGATCATGGATTGAATAGAGTTACTGGATTAGAAGTTGTTTCTGGTGGTGCTGCGTATGTTAATGGTAGTTATTATAATGTTCCTTTAGTTGCATTTGGTTCTTCTGTAACTGGTAAACATGCTACAGCAAGGGTAACTGTTTCTGGTGGATCAGTTTCTGCTGTTAAGGTTATTGATGGTGGTAGTGCATATGGTATAGGAAATACCTTGGCAATGATTGGTATTGCAACTGCTGGTGGACATAATAACGGTTATTTAAGAGTAACGGATGTTTATAGTAATATTGGAGATACTTTAAGTATTGATAATATTTCTCCAAATTCTTATGATGCATATAACAATCTTTATAGAATTACTGGAATAACTGAAGGTAATGATAAAGAAATTGTAGTAGCATCTGCATCTACAATTTCACCAGCTTATACATCTGGTATTGGTGTAACAGTTTCTGGTACTGCGAATGTTGTCCTTACAGGAAAGACATTAAATGTTGATCATATTGTATATAATTCAACTGTTGGATTAGCAACTGTTACAACTATTCAACCTCATTCATTTACTGTTAATGATAAGATTAATATAGGTGGTGCGAATGATAATGTATTCAACAGTGGATTTATTGTTAAAGAAGTTGTTGGATTAACATCATTCGTTGCAGATGTTGGTGTTAATAACTTTACACCATCTACTGCAGGAACTAAGTTTGTTTATACACCATACTATACTTCTAGAGGTGGTAACTTAACTAAGAGTGATGAGAATTCTTCTGGTAGATTGATGACTCAATATGCTGGAATTACTACGGTTATTAACGCATCTATCACACCTACTGCGAATAGTATTGGAATTCAGAGTGCTACATTACAAGACTTTAATATTGGTGATTATATTAAAATTGATAATGAAATTTTAAGAATCAGATCTAATGTAGCAAGCAACTCTGTTAATGTTTATCGTGGATTATTAGGAACTGATAGTGAAGCTCATACTAATGGTTCTGTAGTTAATAGAATCAAACCAAATCCAATAGAATTCAGACGTACTTCGTTGCTTCGTGCATCAGGACATACATTTGAATATGTTGGATATGGTCCAGGTAACTATTCAACTGCACTTCCTGAAAGACAAGATAGAAATATTTCTCCTAATGAAAGAATACTTGCTCAGTCAACTAAGACTGATGGTGGTAGTGCAAACTACACTGGTATGGATGATGAAGGTGATTTATTTACAAGAAATAAGGTTAGTGTTTCTGTTACAGGTGAAGAAGAAGTATTTGGAACTCCTATTCCTACCGTAACAGGTGAAGATCCAGATTTAGGATCAGGATCTAATGTTGGATTCGGTTTAATGACTCCACAGGAAGTTACAGTTAGCAGAGCAATTAGAGTTGAAGGTGGATCGGATGCAAACTTTACTTCTGAATTTGATGGTCCTGTAATCTTTAACAACAAGATTACTTCTACATCTACAAAAGGTATTGAGGCAAATTCATTATTCTTACAAGGTGATAGAACAGTCTCAAGGAAGTTTACAGTTGGTATTTCTACTCCAGTTCTTGCTGGTAATATAGGAGATATTGTTTACAATGGTCAGGCAGCTGCTGGTGGATTGATTGGTTGGGTTTATAGTTCTAATAATAAATGGGAGAAATTTGGTAGAATTGGTTTGGATGGTGCAGAACCAGGTCAAACAATTGGTATTTCAAGTGATAGTAATTATGTTGGTCTTGCTACTAATATTAATATTGTAGGTGCTGGTGTAAGTGTAACCAGTGCATTAGATGCAATTGCAGGAATCGCAACCTTTACATTAGATGCTAACCCAAGACTAGGAATTTCTACTGGATCAGTTTCAGGACAGAATAATCTTCTAGGTATTGGAACTCAAATTAACTTCGTTGGTTATGGTATAACTGTTGGTGGTGAGTTTGATGCTAATACTGGTATTGGTACTATTATATTGACTGGTTTAAGTGGAATAAACACAGATACAGGAGCATTTCCTCCACAAGGTCCAGTAAATTCAGTTCAATATAACAATTCTGGTGCATTCGCAGGTGGTGGTGGATTTACTTATGATAATTCTCAAGTTGCTATAAGTGGTAACATTAGTGATAGTTTAGTAAGTATATCTCAGACTGGTGGTGGTAATGCACTTGAGATTTCTTCTGGA
>MDSZ01196327.1_pt1 | contig 10483 bp, 12 predicted proteins | sample 811201 | NCBI WGS metagenome assembly MDSZ01 (sample SAMN05326647, study PRJNA326480) | marine metagenome | isolation source: seawater | place: Indian Ocean: North | collected 2010
AGAACTTTTCATGTTCATGACATTATCAATTGCATCAGTGGCATTCATTGTTTCTAAGAACTTTTGGCTGAGTTGCCTTGCGATTTGTATTGGTGCATTCATAGGACTTATTGGAATAGATCCACAGACACAAGGTCCACGTTTTGCTTTTGGCACATTGTATCTGCAAGACGGTGTTCCAATCATCATGATGATAGCAGGACTATTTGGAATACCAGAACTTGTATCAGGATTTCATTTTGGAAAGAATAGACCTGCACCTATTACAAATTATTTTTCACAACTATTTGATGGTTTCCGAACTACATTAAGACTATGGAAAGATTCATTACGTGGAGGCTTCATAGGATTTGTTGCAGGACTATTGCCAGGAGTAGGACCAGTGGGAGATATGTTGGCTTATGGTGCCACAGTCAAAGCACACCCCAATGATAAATTTGGTGTAGGTAATCCAAAAGGACTTGCAGGTTGTGAAGGTGCCAACAATGCCCAAAAGGCCGGCAGTTTGATTCCTACTGTGCTGTTTGGAATACCAGCATCTCCGTTTGCCGCAATCTTCATGGCAATGTGTATCACATTTGGATTAGATGTAGGTAATCCTTTCATGCTTGAAGATAAAAAATTCTTATCCCTGTTAGGATATGGCTTTGTTGGTGCCACAATACTGACATTCATTATTTGTATTTTTACTTCTAAACTGCTTGTGAAAATACTTGAGATACCTTATTGGATTTACGCAGGCATAATATTTGCAATTATAATTTACACTTGTCAATCATACACAGGACTCTACATGGACTATGTGACACTGGCCGCCTGTAGTGTATTAGGTCTGTTCTGCTATAAATTTAAGATAAGCAGACCCGCAATACTTCTAACTTATATCATCATAGACAAATGGCAGAACCTAGGACAGCAACTAAACACAATGTATACAATTCAAGAGATGATGGTAAGACCTTTATTCCTTGTATTGTTATCAATGGTACTGCTTTTAGTATACAGAAGCATCACACAAAAAAATAGAGGCATTGACTACGCCTAATAACTACAGATATGAACCAGCAAGAATTAGAATATTTTAGTAACCACTGGCAACCTAGATACGATAATAAAAAATACAGTGGTTGGGCACTACTTGACAAATTTAAGACAGAAGACAGTATTTTAGATATTGGTTGTGGTCATAATTTATTTAAAGACAAGTTAGGTGATCAAGTCTACGGAATTGACCCTGCGTTTGATCATGCGGACGAAAAGGTTAGTTGGGAAGACTATCAACCAAAAAGAAAATTTAATGTTTATCTTTGTCTTGGTAGCCTAAACTTTGGCACGATCGAAGAAATAGAAATGCAACTAGACAAATTGGCAAACATTACAAATCCAGGTGACAGAGTATATTGGCGTCAGAATACATTTGGTAATGATCACCCATGGCATGAAGATTCGGGCAGTGTTAGATTCTTTCCTTGGAGTCGTGACAAAAACAAACAATACTGTGAAAAATATAATTTCACATTAAAAGATATACAAGATGATGCAGAAAACAGATTGTATGCAGAATGGATAAAAAATTAAATGATTGATCAAAAAGCACAAGACTATTTTTACAGAAATGTTTGGCAGTCTAATATACACTTGTTCAAATACTCAGGTGAAAATCTTGTAAAAGAAATTAACAAAACTAAACCGCAATTTGTTATAGATGCCGGTTGTGCCTTAAACTTTTTTAAAGGCAAGATACCAAATCTTGTTGGGTATGATCCTGTTTTCAAAGAAGCAGATATAGTTTGTGGACATTTTGATGCTCCGTTCAAACCTGAATGTGCTGATGTGATACTTGCTCTAGGATCAATCAATTGGGGCAATCATGATGACATCGCTCAGATGTTGATCAAAGTGAAGTCATGGTTGAAGCCGGGTGGTAGACTTTATATGCGAGGTGCACCTGGTGGGTACAAAAGTGACAGAGGTATACAATGGTTCCAATGGGGACTTAAACAGGTTCATGAATTTGCTAGACTGATGGATTTTGATGTTGAGTGGTGTGAACTAGAATACAACACAACAGGACCTGATGGTGGTACACTGCCAGAAAGACTTTGGCCTCACAGATACGTTTGGCTTTATCGTAGAAAATTAATCAAGTAATTTTTTAACTTCGGAAGGTAATACTGGCACTTCCATTCTTTCAGGATGCCATACGATTCCATATATAGGAAGTGTCTTGTGTTGAAATGCTTCAATGTTGCCATCAAGGTCGTGAGCAACTGCTTCGTAATCTTCTGCTAACGTCTCAATTGACTGTGAGTGAAAACATTTAACAATGTGATTTTCACCTTCCATGTGTATCTCAATATCTTTATCAACGTGTCCTTCTATCCTACCGTTTGTGCCACCCACTATATCATTGATAGCAAAAGCACCGTGACAGATTCCAACTATAGGAACTCCTTTTTGCACAGCATGATTGAACAATTTATTCTCTGTGTTATTCCTCGCCCAACTGTCTGGTCCACCAGTTAATATTAGACAATCATAATCATTATATGCTATTATATTAATATTAGGCATGGGAATTAACGTGTGTTTGCCCAAGAATTTGTAAAAGGCTCTTTCCAGAGCATCAAATACAAAGTGTCTATGAGATAGATGTTCTTGTTGACTGATTAAGATTTTCATGCTTTTTATTTACATTGCCATTGCCGTATGGTAAATATTAATGTTTTAAAACAAAAACACTCTATAAAGGAGACATCGATGTTAACAGGAAAACAATTTGTAGAAAAACTTGAGAAGGACAACGAGGCATTATTCCGTGCTTCTGAGTTACAGATCGAGCATTACTACAAAACAATCACAGATAAAGAAGAATTGATTGATAACTTCACGGGTCGTATGGTTAACGAAAGAATGAACATGGAAGAAATTTCAAGAGAAGTAGCGGCTTTACCGGCTGGCACTGATCCTGAGAAATTAGTTCTACTTTCAAAACAAGCACACGACGAAGCAAAACACTTTCAATTTGTTAGAGAGGTTGTAGAATATCTAAAAGGCGAAAAAATCGACATGCAAAAAGCAGTTGAGAGCCATGCAGACAAACTACAACAAAAAGGCGCGGCAATGATCAAAAAGTACAACTGCAATGGCAATCCATTAATGTTGGCTTTATACCAATTAATTGCTGAAGGCAGAGCGGCTAGAAACTGGGCAATGATGGCAGAAACTATTGAAGATCCATTTATATCTTCTAGATATGCAAAAATCGCCAAAGACGAGTCTTTCCATGCTACAATAGGTAGAATGGAACTTTCTAAACTTTGCGACTCACAAGAAGCACAAGACGAAATTAACAGTGTTATCAATGAGTTCAGAAGAGATTTATTTGCAATCACTTGTTCAAAAACTGGTACGCTTGAAGAAAGCAAACAGTTAATGGAACAGTACGCATAATAATTTAAATTATTAAAATTAAAGGGCGGTATTTTTATCGCCCTTTTTTTGTGACTTAAATACCAGCATGGAACACAGCAAAGATTATTCTAAAGATGTATTGAAAAAGATAGACACAGACCTACAAGATTCAGATCAGGCAATAAAAAATTTAAAAGCACACACAGAAGTAAACGCAGTCAAGACTGGCAAGAAATTAGAATACGGAAAAAGCCGTTGGGACTACGAAAAGAAAAGGGCATTGGAAAGAGGTGCCTATCATTTTGATTGGAACAAAAAAGATAAAATCGAGGATGTATTGATGTTCCATGGCAACATCGACATGGATTGTGATTACTTTATCAAAACATACGGTGACGCCGCACTGGACAACGCAGTGCATTGGGCAACACGAAATAAAAGTGTTGGTGGAAACTATGCGATTGATCAAGAAGTTTATGACATAGTTAGGTCAGGTGGTGACCCCGAAGGCAAGATATATGGCAGGGCAAATATGTTTACTGATCCAAAAGCGATTGCACTTGCAGAAGGATTGCTTGGACTTTACGATTACGAATTAAAATTACATTCGCAAGTTTGTGGACAACTGTTACATATGCACATGGACAACTTCGCCGCAAGACTTGACAGACAAAACAGTTTCGATGAATTGGACTATGATGTAGATCCAAAGAAAGTACACAGGTTTGTGGTATTTCTAAATGATTGGAGCATGGGACAGATATGGCATCAAGGCACAGCGGTGCACACACATTGGAAAGCAGGAGATATCATAAGTTGGCATTGGCAAGATTTTCCACATGGCACCGCGAACATGGGTTGGGATACAAGATATATTTTACAATACACAGGTAGGACTACCGATAAAACTTGGAAATTTATCGAGGGCACCAACAAAGATTCTAAACACACTCTTGACATACATAAAGATACCTAATATTATTATACAATGTACATATTAGTTACAGGTCCACCTGGTTCCAAATGGAGCAGTGTGGTAAAAAACATTTATTGGAGTGATGACATAGATCATACAGATTATTCAGAAGAGAGAACATACTGGCATGATGCTGATACACCCGGACACAAACAGTTGATGCACATAGGAGCATACTGGGATCCAGGCATGGAGTTTATGTCAATAGATTGGGATGGACCTTTTTCCGGCACAGGCAAGAGAATAGTAAAATGCCATACTTTCGCACATGAGTTAGAAGAATTGAAAAATAAAGGATATCCCATTGTGATGGTGCAACGACCGAGTTATAGTTGTAGGGAATGGTGGAAATTGTGTGGTGGATTTAACATTACCTATCCAAATTATGAATACTATGCCAACATGAATGAGATGTGGAAACATATTAAAAAACAAAATAGAGATATTGGAACGTTTATAAGAGATAATTCAACACGTGTGACAAGAATACATGACAATAAAGAATTATGTGAAATATTAGAGATCACACAACCAAAAGATTTTAGTTTGCACGATTATAAAGAAAAAGATATCATAGTGAATGTTTATAAATGAGATTAATAACTTTTGGAGATAGTTGGGTACTTGGCGTTGGTACAGAATATCAAGATGGTATGTCCAGAGCGGACTACGAAAATATCGCTTGGGATGAATCCAAAAATTGTTTTAGGCAATTGTTATCTAAAAGCCTTGGTTTAGAAAATTACAATCTATCAATCAAGGGTTCCTCAAATCAGACTCAATTTAGATTGGCATTAAATACTTTTTTTAGTAAAGATAAAATTTATCCAGTAACATCAGATATTGTCTTATGGGGTATTACCTCAGTTTATCGTACCGAACTATGGCACAATGACATGTCAGGTTTTAAATCTATTTTCCTACCAGATAATGCGGGAATTTCAAAAATATTAGCCACTCAACATCATAACGAAAAAGAGGAAATTAAAATATTAGGACAGCAAATGAGGCTATGGAATTCTTATTTCAAATCTATAAATGTTAAAAATTATTGGTTCAATGTCTTCAATGATCATTCTTGGGATATAGAAATCGATAATTTATTTTTTCAGAATTCATCACTGTTAAGCGAGATGATAAATGATCACAAAGACAATGATTCCTATCATAGGTCGATCTGGGAAGACCCTGACAGAAAAATTAAAATAGCGAAAGACCTTAAACTGGTTAATCCAATCTCAGGACATCCTACCCGAGACGGACATAAAACAATCGCAGATATTCTATTAAAGGAGATGCAAGGAGCGTAAATGATAGACGAATACTACGAAATACATGAAGATCATTATGAAAGTTTGCATGGAAAAAGATTCTTAAGTCTAAAGAGTAAACTTTTAAACGCAGGACTTTACCCTAACAAATTTTTCATACTACGAGACAACCCTAAACAACTATCTGAAGCGATAGATTATTTCAACGAACATGCTGTGGCCAAGATTGCTGGTCCTATCTCGCACCAAGAGTGGGACGAGTTTTGTAATAAAACAAATAAGGTTGGTGTGGTATCTCTAGAAGATATTCCTTCTACATGGGATATTCCTAGCAGACTACGTGTGATAAGAAATTACATGAACATGAGTTGGTTGGATTTTGCAAAATTAGATAATAAATTAGAAGACAGAGAGGCATCACATTTTTCGCATAAAAGTTTTATTGCTGTTGACAAAAGCAAAGATACAGTTCAGGTTATACAATCTATCAACAACATGAAACTATCTGATAATTTTTTACTTAAAGACATAGAAAAAAATTTCAGAGACGGACATTACACGAAAAGTTATGAGGACTATCCTGCACATATTGATAAGGTGCAAAATAAAATGGCGAAATGTGATATGGATTTGGTAGTGTCTGGACATTCGTCTATATTAACTGAAAAGGATTTTTATGGTGTGGTGTGTGGTGTTCCTAGTTGTAGATTATATTCTAACAATATAAGACACCTAATGGCATACTATGGATTCAAATGCAATTACATAGAATCATTACAATGGTTAAAAGAATTTGACAAATACGATAATACCGCAAGGCAAAAATGGCAAAACTCACAAGCACAGGACTTAGAACACAATCGCAAAATATTGCAAAAACTTGCAAAAACAATAAATGATATTTTTGAAGAGGACATTAATAAAATATGAACAGGAAAATATTTGCAGAACTTGTTAAATTTTCTGACAACGATCCAGCATTAATCACTAACGAATTTATAAAATATACGTTTGATGTAGAACTGTCTCGCAAATATGATACACTGGTTGAATATGCCAACGCAATAGATGACAAGTGCCTCGAAAGATATTTTTCAACCTACTGGCAATCAAATTTAAAAAAATGGAAATATTCTGGACTCAGTTTGATAGAAGAAATAAATGCAATGAAACCTAGATCGGTATTGGATGTTGGCTGTGGCTACAATGAATTCAAAGGCAAGATTCACAACCTCATTGGTATAGATCCTTATAATGATAATGCCGACTTTAAGGTAGGTCCAATGGATTTTAGAACAATCCAAAAGTTTGATGTAATATTATGTTTAGGTTCAGTAAACTTTGGAGGTGAAAATAAAATTATAGCGGAAGTGGGTAGATGTGTTAGTTTATTAGAAGATGGAGGCATTATGTTTTTTAGAGTTAATCCTGGACTATCCCACGACACTCCCGAGTCAAAATGGGTAGAATTTTTTGCATGGAACGTTCCATTTATAATACGTTTGAGTGAAATGTTTAATTTAAAAATATTAGATATACGTGATGATACCAATAGCCGTAAGTATTTTGTGTATAAAAAAGCATAATACCAGTAGACTTTTAGTATTATTGTGCTACAATTAGACGTAAATACCACATATGCAAAAAGAAACACGCAGTATACTGGATGAATTATCAAACATTTCTTTTCAAAAAGACAAAGAAAATGTTGTTGAAAGTCGTGCATCTCACATATTAGAAAGTGCAATTAGATTGATGCATTATATCAAAGAGAACTTTGATCAAGAAACTGCATTCAAATTAGAGAAACGTTTTCATTCTGCATTGAAAAATATGGACGCCGCCAAGTTTTCAAAGGGTGTGGCTAGAATCAAAGAAAATAAAGAAATCAAACAAAATATATTAAAGACAATAGACGGCGAATACAAAGAGGATTAATGTCTGACAAAATCAGAATATCCACGCATACACCGTTCCAACCTTTAGAGTCTGTTCTAATTGGTCAAAGTGTTAGTGATGACTTCTTTGATTGGATCAAAGACGACAAGATAAGAACTCCATTACAAAAAATTGTTGACGAAACGAGGGAAGACTTAGAAGGTATTAAAAAAGCCTGTATAGACTTCGGAGCAAAAGTATTTCAACCAAAGCCACTTACATTTGACAATAGTTTATTTGAAAACAAAATGGCAGTGCCTGTTCCACCATTACAACCACGCGATGTGCATTTGACCTTAGATGATAAAGTTTATTGTACATCTACCCAAAAAGTTTGGAACTATATTCATGACATTGTTCATGAAGACTGCATCGTTGATCTTTTCAATTTAACTTATACCGAGGGTAGAAACTATCTTGGTGATCCAAAATCTCCTTATTTGCTTAACGGAGCCAGTTGTTATAAAGTAGGAAACAGAATTATTTTGCCTAGCATCGTTGATAAGAACGCAAGGCTATTTGCAAAAAAGTATTTTACCGATAAAGGATATGATGTAGTCGAAACATTTGAGCAAGGACACACTGATGGATGTATGTCTGTATTGAAGCCAGGTGTGTTAATATCAATTAATGATGTAGTAAATTATAGTAAAAGTTTTCCCGGTTGGGAAGTGTGTGAAATTAAAGATCAAGTGTGGGCAAAGGTACAAGATTGGGCAAATTTTAAAATGAAAAGCAAAGGCAGATGGTGGATACCTGGTGAAGAGTCAAATGATTATCTCAGAGAGTTCGTGGACACATGGTTAAACAACTGGGTCGGATATGTTGCAGAAACTGTGTTTGATGTTAATGTGTTTAGTCTTTCCGAAGACTACGTGTTAGTGAACAATTACAACAAGCAAGTGTTTGATTATCTTAAAAAACACCGAATAGAACCGATCATATGTCCTTTACGTCACCGATACTTTTGGGATGGCGGAATTCATTGCTTAACATTAGATCTTAGACGTAAGGGTAATAGGGAGAATTATTTCTAATGTTTTATTTTATTGCACCAGCAGGATCAAATGTTGCTTACATAAGTCTCATCTTTAATAAAGAATCATACAATTACGGCCTAGCATATCATTCACGAGATATACTTCCTTGGACACATGACTTAAAGTGTGAGAACATTAGCGAGAATAATGTAAAAATCTATTTCGATAATCATTTCGAATTGATTATTCTAAATTGGTTTCACAAATTTATTGTCCAGCCTGATAATGTGGATTGGGTTCTTAGATACGCCAAAGAATGGACAGACTCACAGAAAAAAGTTTGGTCTGACTTTGGGGAAGACTGGTGTGTAAGAGCAGTATTAAAATGGATGTATAATATAGATGCAGACCCCAATTTCAAATCTAAAATCAGAGCGCCTGGTAAAAATTTTTGTGGTTCTGCCTTATATAACGGATACGATGTTGCCAAAGCAGAGTTCAAAAAACATCATATAAACTACACAGCCGAACAACATCAAAAATGGGTTGACAGTCAAAGACCTGTGCTTGATTCTTGGCAAAATATTGAAAATACCACTGAAATAGACAAAATTGCAAACTTACAATATAATTTTGAAAAGGGAGTTGCTTTAGGTTTATATGGATTAAAAAACAAGTTAACGGAAGAAGTTACCTGGCAAAATTACAGTAAATAGTGATATGCTTATAGAAGATATATTGACAGAATTCAAAAGAACACACCTTGAACACATCGAGGATATTATTATTACTGACGGATTTGAAGGTGGTAAGGCTGTGGTAGAATATTTTAGAGGACTGTTGTTAACACTCAAAGGCACTAGTTCCGAAGCAGTACAAGTAAGTGTGAAATGGGATGGTGCACCTGCTGTGGTGTGTGGTGTAAATCCTGATAACGGTAAGTTTTTTGTAGGAACAAAATCAGTATTTGCCAAAGGTGCAAAAATTAATTACACAAAGAAAGATATTGCCAGCAATCATGGAACAGATGATCTTGGACAAAAATTATTAAAATGTCTTGTGCATCTAAAGAAACTTAATATGCAAGGTGTATATCAAGGTGATTTACTTTTTACCGACGAGGATATTACAAGAAAAAACATAGATGGCAAAGCAAACTTAACCTTTACACCAAATACGATTACATATGCTGTTCCAGAACAAAGTGGTCTGGGAAAGCAAATTGATAGAGCAAAAGTAGGAATAATATTTCACACTACATACGTAGGAGAATCACTTGCTGAAATGAATGCACAGGCAGGAGCGGATGTAGAAGCATTCGCACAATCACCTGATGTGTTTTTTGATAATGCATCTTACAAAGATGTATCAGGAAGTGCTAAATTTACCGATGACGAAACAAGATTATTTGTTGCAGAAATTGATAAACTAGAAAATTTATTAACAAGAGTTCCAAGAAATCTTACAAACCTGTTTGGTGCAAATCAAGACTTTATTCCATACTTCCAAATGTATATTAACGCAATGGTCAAACAAGGAGAGTTGCCATCCAACAGTGTACAATTCCTGCAAGGTTTTAAAAAATTTTACATAGACAGAATGCAACAACAGATATCCGGACTTAAGGCACAAAAAGCACTAGCACTCAGACAAGATAAAATCAAACAGATGCCACAGTTTCTTACAAAACTTAAATCACCATTACAAAATATGTTGAGTTTTTACAAACAAGTGCAGAAAATGAAAATGCTCGTGCTTAAGAAAATGAATCAAGCAATGGCAATTGGTTCATTCCAACAAACAGATAATGGTTTGCAGGTAACGGAACCGGAAGGATTTGTTGCTGTGGATAAAACAGGTAATGCTGTCAAACTAGTTGATAGATTAGGATTTTCAAGACGAAA
>MDSZ01055703.1_pt1 | contig 10482 bp, 8 predicted proteins | sample 811201 | NCBI WGS metagenome assembly MDSZ01 (sample SAMN05326647, study PRJNA326480) | marine metagenome | isolation source: seawater | place: Indian Ocean: North | collected 2010
AAAGAATCTATTTTTAAATTCGAATAACTTGAATCAAAATGGGAAAGAACTTCTGAATCAACAGAACCAGCAAGCAGAAAAGTTGGTTTGTTAAATTTGGATGCCAGCTGAATAATTTCATAGGGTCCTTTTCCGTATAGTGAAGTCTTATCAAATCGTCCCTCACCTGTAAGAATCAAATCCGAGTTCTTAATTTTAGATTCTAGATCAAACCATTTCTTAACCAATGAAAAACCGGGAATAAATTCCACATCATAAAAAAGATTCAATCCATATCCGATTCCACCAGCTGCTCCAGTCCCCGAATTTTCCCGAAGACTCAAGGATTTATCAAATATGGCAGATAATTTATCAGATATATCAGTTACGCCTTGCTCCATTCGTTCCTTATCTTCTGACAATAAACCTTTTTGCGAACCAAACTGATAAGTAGCTCCATTAAATCCCAGCAATGGATTATTAACATCACATGCAATCCGAATAGGAGGTAAATTAAGAAGATTATTAATCGAAATATCTTTAATATCTGACCAGGTATTGGGAGATGGAAATAAAATATCTTCCCCGCAATTGTTTAATAATTCCATTCCCAATCCCTTGAGTGCACCTATACCTATGTCATTTGTTGAACTACCTCCAATTCCCAGAATAATTCCACCGACATCAAGCTCAGATACTTTTGCAAGTAATTGCCCCACCCCATAGGTGGATGTCTTCCATGGGTTTCTTTCCGAATTCTTTAAATCCGAAAGTCCAACAACTGATGACATTTCAACAACTGCAATCCTTTTATTTTTGGGTAAATTTACAAATTCGAAGATAGATGAATCAATATTTCCAGATTCAATAATTCCAATGGCTGCATTTTTTTCCCTGGCAATCGAATCTAGGACTGAAAAATGATGAAAAATCCCGGATTTATATTCTGTCAATAAATCAGCAAAACCTTCTCCCCCATCACTTATTGGAATAATATCAACAGAAATAGTAGAATTAAGTTTGCGAACAGTATTTTTCGCAATCGAGCAAATTTCCCTAGCTGTTAGGGAATCCTTGCATTTATCAAAAGCAGCAAGGATGTGCACGGCTCAGTTAGCGAATTTCATTATTATTAGATTGATCCACCAACTTGAAATTTTCAACATGGTAGGTCTCAGCAGCTTCGAAGCTTAATGTTAATCCGTAATTTCTTTCCATCCGGTCAATAAGTTTAGAATCTGGTCCTCTTAATCTGCGAAGTGTACTAGGGTGAAGAAATATTTTGATTTTAACTTCCGAATTAGCGTTCTCTTCCTTTAATCTTCTTACCACACTGGTAATTTTTCTTTGGATTTCGATAGATACGGCACGAGGAGATTTAACAATACCTCTTCCTGAACAATATGGACAGGGTTCATAAATCCCGCTCGAATTACTCTCATCGTGTCTTTGACGGGTTATTTGCATAATCCCAAGTTGAGAAATCGGTAATATATTATGTTTGGCCTTATCATTGGCCATAGATGATTTCATCTTTTGGAAGACTTTTCGCTGATCTCCCTTATTCTTCATGTCAATGAAATCAATAATTACCAAACCTCCTAGATTGCGGAGTTTCATTTGCCTGCATACCTCAGCAGCGGCTTCAATATTTGCCTGCAAAATAAAGTTTTTTCCGTCTTTACGATCTCCTTTATGACTACCCGTATTAACATCTATGGAAACCAATGCTTCCGTTTCCTCCATAACAATTTCACCCCCCGAAGGTAATAAAACCCTGCGCATGAATGTTTGTTCAATTTGACGCTCCACATTGAATCTTTCAAAGATTGGAATTTCTTCGTCAAAGAAAGAAACTTTTGATTTTGATTTCTTGGAAACCTTCTCAATGTTTTCTATCAAACGGTTGTAGTCTTCCTTTCGATCAATTTGTACACGATCAATATCATCGGTTAGAAAGTCCCGTGCAGTAAGGCCAATTAGATCGGGTTCTTGATATAGGAAACAAGGACTCGATTGTGTTTTCATCTTCGCTTCAATTTCATCCCATTGCTGCAAAAGAATACGGAGATCATTGTAGAAAAATCTTTCCGATTTATTCTGACCAGCAGTTCTAATGATAACCCCCATTCCCTCCCTTAAGCTGAGGTTACCAATAATTCTTTTTAAACGAGCTCTTTCAGCTTTATCATCAATTTTTCTAGAAATTCCACATTGTCCGGCATATGGCATTAGAACCAAAAACCTCCCAGGCAAAGATAAATTGGTTGTAGTCCTTGGTCCCTTGCTACCAATCTGACCTTTTGTGATCTGAACAACAATCTCAGACCCAACAGGAAAAACTTTGGGAATTTCCTGTATCGACTTTGCCTCAACTCGATTATTTGGAGTTTTTCTCTTATTCTCACGAACTATTTCAATAGAAGGATCATTATTAGCCCCGGGAAGCATATCCCAGTAATGAAGAAAAGCATTCTTATCTTGTCCAATATCTACAAAAGCAGCCTTTAGACCGGGTTCTAAGTTTTGAACCTTTCCTTTAAAAATGGCTCCGACCATTCTATCCTCATCCAATCTTTCAACATCAAAGCCCTGTAAAATTCCATTTTCAATCAAAGCAACTCTTCTCTCAAGTGCCTCCGTATTGATAATTAATTCTTTGTAATCTTTATTTTTTTCACGACGAAAAAATGCCCGAATTCGTTCTCTAATCGGTCTTTTTTTTGCTCGTTCAAGAGCCGCTTCCCTTAATTTACCTTTATCTACTGATATAGGAGCAGGTTCTACAGGAGGACGCGTTAAATCATTTGCAGTATTTTCATGACTGCTCCTGTTTGAATTTTTAGAAGATCTTCTACGTTTTGAATAATGTGGTCTGCGTTTGGTATTTCTTGCCATTTTTATTATGGATAGAAAACCCGAACAAAGAAAATAGGAATAAATAAAAGTACAGCTTAGTCGTACTCATCGAAATTCCTTTCTGTGTCTATACACGCTCTGTACCAACCCAAGTAAAATAAAACAAGAGATCATAAATGATCCGCCATAACTTAGAAACGGCAATGGTAAGCCAGTAATTGGAGTTATGCCGATTGTCATGCCTATATTGATGAACATATGAGTCATCAGTAAGACTGAAACACCAATGGCAATCATAGCGCCGAATTGGTCATCTGCCTTAGAAGCTACCTTTAAACAGCCGAAGATTAGAAAGAAAAAAGCTCCTAAAACGAGCAATCCTCCTACATATCCAGATTCTTCCGCTAGAACCGCAAATATAAAGTCATTGTGTGCGACAGCAGAAGGTAAGTATCCCAATTTAGCCTGCATTCCATTGCCAAGACCCTTGCCAGATATTCCACCGGTGGCTACGGCAATAAGAGCTTGTATTCTATTCCAGTTTGCTCCTATTCCATTTGGGTCCATGACTTCAGGTGCGACAAAAGTCAGGATGCGTTTACGTTGATAGTCTTTGAGTGGTATGAGAGATGTATCCTGATAAGCAATAGTTGCTTCACTCGGATTCGGGTTCTCGGATTTATATTGATAATAACGAAAAACGTCATAGCCCAACACACCCATCATCATCACAAACAGGAGTGCTGTGGCGACAAAGAAACGGTTTGGTATGCGAGCGACGTACAAAATTGAAAATGCTATTGGTGGAAAAACAAGGGTTGATCCTAAATCAGGTTGCATGAAAATCAAGAACATTGGACAAGCAAAACAAATTGCTAACTTTAAAATTCCCTTAAGGGAATCTCGCATGTCACCGATCTCAGATCTTGAAAGAATGCTTGCTCCTAAAATTAAGGTCACAATTTTAGCAAATTCAGATGGTTGAATCTTAAAAAATTGTAGATCTATCCATCGTTGAGCTCCGTACCTTTCGGGCCACATAAATACAAGAAATAATGAAGCAATTCCAATAGCATAGGTAATATGTGCAAACCTCATCCAAAAGTGATAATCAATTAAAGAAATAACTAAATAGATTAAAAAACCGGCAATAACCCAAACGACCTGCATTTCCCATTGGTTTCCACCAGTATATGCTTGGGCAGATCGTATAAAAATTACACTCATTAAACATAAAATCAACAAACTTACAGGAGCAAAAATCTCCCATCTACTTTCACTTGAAAGTAATATGTCTTTATTTTTTCGTTTTTTGAGGAAATTTAGTGATATAACCTCTTTCATTAAAAAAATTTAGTTAATAAACATCTTTACTAATTCCATCCATTCCTCATCTAAATCTTCACTTTTCTTAACTGGTTTACCCGCTCGATTATACCAGTAAGCAGCGTTTCCAATATCTCCTTCATATCGATGGAGATAAGCATGCACCCAATCTCCGTCCACAGTTCCCTCTTCCTGAGCTAAATCATGAGCTTTTTCCCAATCACCTTTTTTAACCCACCAAAGTGCTTTTAGACATAAAGATATATCATCACTTGGTTCAAAGTCGTTGTCTATACTTTCTAAAAACTGATCATATGTTATCATTTTATTCTTTTCTTCTCCACCGCGTACCTAAAGATACACTAAACTGATATTTTCTTTTGTGTTCTCTAATTATAAATGGAAGATCAACCCTTTTTTCCAAATCGAAGTGCGATTCTAAAAGATGTTTTAATTTTTCTTCAGAATCACCAGATCCTAGCCACTTTTCACGGGGCGTAAACTCATTCAACCATGTAAAAGGGGTTGCCAATAATAATTGACCACCGGGGCTGACCAAATCAGGTAATCGATTAATAAAAAGTCGTGGGTCCGGCAATCTACAGATCAAATTTGCGGCATGAACAACTGGATAATTGTTTAACTCGGCAGGTAATGAACATGCATCCGCAACTTCAAATGATATTTTCTTCTTTGGATCAAAATCAATTTTAATTTTTGCAGAATGAAACTGATCTCCCTCATCCAAAAATTTGTACTGTAGAGATTCTCCATCTGAGATCTTTTTGGCTGCATTAATAAATGATTTTGAGAGATCAACACCACTCACTTCATCACAATATTTTGACAATTCGAAAGTAGAACCACCAACCGAACAACCAACATCCAAAGCTTTTATATTACTTCTTTTTTCAAGCGAATCTAAATCAAGTAGTTCAGTTACCGTTCGAATTGGAAAATTAAAACAATTTTTGGGACCAAACTCCCATGGCATAATCTGACTTGGATTACCATAGTGAAAGAGTAAATACTCTCCTAACAATTTTTCTGACTCGTATGTATTATCCATCAATACAAATCTTCAGCTTTCAACCTGGGCTATAGTTTCAAAATTTTCTTTTAAACTTGGATACAAAGATCTGTAAATTGGATACCTTTCTTTGTATGCCTCCATGTCATTACCAGGTAGTATGGTATCTGTTTTTTGAATCCATAATTTAGATACTTCGGAAACATTTTTGTATTCACCAACACCTACAGCAGCTAAAATCGCAGCACCATAGGCTGCCCCTTCAACTGCATTCACTAAACTACACTGGCTAGAAAAAATATCGGCAAGCATTTGTTTCCATAACCCAGATCTTGCACCTCCTCCTGACAAAATAATTTCACTCGGATTTACTCCAAGATCCCTCATTAAAGTCAGTGAATCATTCAAACCATAAGAAACACCTTCCAGGACAGCTCGGGTTAAATGTTCCTTCTTATGGCGAAGACTCATTCCTATAAAACAGCCTCTGGCATAGGGATCAGGATATGGCGTTCTTTCACCCGATAAATAAGGTAAGAAAAATAATCCTTCGGAACCTGCATTAACAAGCTTGGCTTGTTCAGTCAAAAGATCATAAGCATTTTTGCCACCTTGCTCTTCTTCTGTTTGCTCAAGGTCTCCAAATTGATTCTTATACCATTGGAAAGAACCAGCTGCTGACAACATAACACCCATTAGATGCCATTTACCTGGCACGGCATGACAAAATGCATGTAATCTTCCATTGGGCTCTACTCTGTACTCATCGCTTTGTGCAAAAACAACACCACTGGTACCGAGAGTTACTGATACCTTACCCTCCTCAACAATCCCAGATCCAACTGCTTGTGCGGCACAATCTCCAGCACCTGATACAATAGGCGTTCCTTCCAGCAAACCAGTCAAAGAGGAGGCTTCTGAAGAAATTTTTGAAGATACTTCAATTGACTCAGTTACAGTAGGCATCCACGATTGAGACCAACCCAGTTTTTCCAGTATTTCAACAGACCAATTACGCTTGCCAACATCCAGTAACGATGTTCCCGAAGCATCAGATACATCTGAAAAATATTCTCCAGTTAATTTAAAACGAATAAAGTCTTTGGGGAGAAGTACCTTGCTAATTTTCGAAAAAATCTCTGGCTCATTTTTTTCAACCCACAATATCTTAGGAGCTGTAAAACCGGGTAAAACTGGATTTCCGGTTATTTCAATGACTTTTTGTTTACCTACCCTTTCAGCAATTTCATCACATTCTTTATGAGACCTTTGATCGTTCCACATGATACATGGACGTAAAATCATATCATTATTATCCAAAAGACACATACCATGCATTTGCCCAGTTAACCCAACACCTTTAACATTTTTGGGATCTTCACCACTCAAGAGTTCTTTAATCGCAAATTGTGTGGCATCCCACCATATACTTGGATCGGTTTCTGCCCAAAGTGGTTTGGGGGTTTGAAATTCATATTCGGGTGAAGCTGTCTTAACAACTCTACCCTCTTCATCAACTAGTAAAGCTTTTACAGAGGAAGTTCCTACATCAATTCCAAGATAATACATGGAGTTCATCCAATTGTATTGTGTTTTCTTTGGCAATGAGAATGAATTCCTATAATTTCTTTTTCAAATTACTAAAATTATATTCGTAAGAGATTATATCTTATTAAATTTTAATCAATATATTGTTATTTCCCCCTTCTAAAATAGGAAATGATTAGTAAAGTTTTTCTAGAGTCGATTTTACTAAACAGAATAATCGGAATATTTAAAACTAAGTTTGAAAACGATAAATTTTCCCGTCATTTTTTCTTTTAAAAACTAATACGCGGAAACTTTTTCAGAAGTAGGAAATTTTGAAGATAACTTAATGGTAACCTTACCGGTCGCAGCCCATTCAGTTCCCCTAGATAAAACATCCTGGAAACCGACACATTTCATAGAATAGTCAGCATGTCCCATAGGGGTATGAAAAACTCTGCCTTTTCCATATTTTATTGTCATGATCATCGGTTCATGCTTTTTGCTTTTATCACTGTAAGCAGTGGCTAAAATTTGTACATTTTCAGCGGGGGCCACGAAGCGAATCGTACAACTCATCCTTTGAATGAAGCCATTTTTTTGGCATTCCTTTGGTAATTGGATGTTTTGAATTTCTTATTTGAACAACGAACTCGTGCTGAGGTCCATGACTTCCTCCACGGCCAGGACGAGGGTCACGAATAACCTTTCCATTCCCATCAAAATATAAATATGGACCTGATTTTTCATTCCGACCACCCCATCCACCAAGTCCTATCATCCTGTTATACTCCACCCAATTTCCAAATGCATTATTGGCTGCATGAACCACTACAAATGCACCTCCATCTTTTACATAATCAATTAAATTATTTTGAATATGCTCAGGCCACAATTCACCATTATAATTGCTCAATGTGACATCAAAACCAGAAAAATCTGGATTCCATGATTTCCAAACATCAGGTTTCGATTTTTTCGGAGGAGAAGTGGAAACAGTGACTAAAAAAAGATTTGTTTTTTCTAGAGCATCAACCATTACAGGTGTAGTTGCTTTCCAATTATGATTATTCTGCCCATCAATGAGAAGAACCTTAATTTTAGCGCTTAATAGATTAGCATTAATCAAAAGTAATATAAAAATAGCACCAACTTTTTTCATAATCATCAATTTATTTGAGCATTTCCATCAATTTCTTTCTCCATCATCCTTATCTCTTCCATTTCGACAAATTTACTCTTCCCCCCTGTCATCGCCGCAATCTCTTCAAGAGGAACTTTGGCAGCTGCTGGTGCACCATATCCAATGGTATATATTTTTGTTCTCCCCTTTTTCTTTTTTATAATATCCATTCCTTGAAAATCCTTATTGGAATTTCCATCAGTCATAAAATAAATAACATCTGGTTTCGGATTCATATAAAAAGCCCAATCAAATGAATTATCCCAAACCGTTCCAAAGGTAAGTGGGGTTTCATGCACGAATTTAATAAGTTTTTTCTTAATCGATGGCGTAACGGGAAGCCATTTTGGTCTTACTGGTTTGTAACCATCATTAGGCTTCCAACCACCACCATTGGAACCACTCCAGTTTTTATGAAGTGCATTAGCATCTTCACCTGCTACCCATGTTGGACCTGAAAAAAAGATGACTGCTACGGAACCAACCGCTGGAAGCTTATCTATTGCTTTACTCAGTTCGCTCCTCATAACTTTATCACGCCCTTTCATTGAAGCTGAGTAGTCAATAATGAACAAAATCTTATTTGCTTTAGATTTAACACCCATAAAATTCGATGCGAATGCCTTGTTAAGAACTGACATATCAACATTAACACTAACATCCCCCAAATCTCCCATTGGACTAAGAGCAACAGCTGGATTTAGGGATTTTGTGTCAATTTCCACAGAAGGAAGTGAAATTTCAGAAATAACTTGTAATTGAATTTGAGCGGTCGGAGGAGGCTTTGTCTGCTTTTGCCTTTGCATCAATCGAACAACTTGCTTCTGTTGTTTTGAGGCGGATACAGGTTTTCCACCATCTGAGAAATCAGAGGATAAATCATCTGTTAGTGGTATACCCATCATGATATTCCATAAGACAGCAAAAGTTCCCACCATGAAGAACAAGGCCAATAACAAACTATTTAACAATCTGTATTTTCTTAAGTATTTTGATAAAGGGCTTTCCAGCGAATTAGCTGTAAGAGATTCGTCTTCTACATTTTCTAATTCTGACATTTAATATAAAGGAAAGGATTATTCACTTATTAGTGAATAAGAGGGAATTAATATGGATTTACAATTTTTGGCAAGTTGTAAATATCCTTGATTAAAGTGAGAGATATCTGATTGGTATCACTGTAATATTGATTTATCATATTTTATAACATTTCAGCAAAAATTAATAAAATATGGACAAAAAATTTAAAATCTTTCTAAAGCACGGTTATATAATTTCTTTAATCAAATGCCCATATACCTCAGTAAGTCTCATATCACGTCCGCCAAAACGAAATGTACTTTCAGTATGCTCAACTCCAAGTAAATATAGCATTGTGGCATGAAGATCGTGAATTTCATATTTATTTTCCACAGCTTTATATCCAAATTCATCGGTGGCTCCGACAGATACACCAGGTTTGATTCCTCCTCCGGCGAACCATGTGGTAAAGCCAAAAGGATTATGATCGCGACCATTTGTTCCTTGAGCAAATGGAGTTCTGCCAAATTCACCACTCCAAACAACCAGAGTGTCATCAAGCATTCCTAACTTACGAAGATCACGAATTAATCCTGCAATTGGTTGATCCACTGATTTACAATTTTTACCATGACCATCGACCAACCCACCATGCTGATCCCATCGGTCGCCGTTACCCCCCGGACAAGTGAGTTCAATAAAACGAACCCCTCTTTCAACAAGTCTGCGAGCAAGTAGACACTGTAGCCCAAAGGTCCTGGTATTCTTAAAATCCGAGTTCATTCCATAGGATTTTTTAACTGCTTCTGATTCACCGCTCAGATCCATAAGTTCAGGAACCGATGTCTGCATTTGATAGGCAGTTTCATAATTTTGAATCGCAGCTTCCACCTGCGGATCAAATTCTGATTCAATTAAAGAATGTTCATCCAAATCCGAAAGCAAAGAAAGTTTATTTTGCTGAAGATGTGCGGTTTTTTCCTTCGGTTTGATATTGGCTACAGGCTCAGCCTGAGGAAGAAATACGGAACCCTGGTAGCTTGCAGGCAAAAAGCCTGACCCAAAGCAATCAAGTCCTCCTGGAGGAATTAATCCGCCATTCAACACCACAAAACCAGGCAGGTTTTGGTTTTCCGTACCAAGACCGTAACCAAACCATGCTCCCATGCTCGGTCTTCCTTGAAAACCACTACCGGTATGTAAAAAATAATTTGCCGAAGTATGTTCGGAAAAATTTGATGTCATGGATTTAACCATAGAGATTTCATCAATCACATCATGTTGTGCGATATGAGGAAAAAGATCGGAAACCCAATGACCACTCTCTCCTCGTTGTTTAAACTCCCAAGGACTTTTCAGAATTTTCCCAATCTTATCAAACTGTGTCGGAGCAAGTTTTCCAATCACTTCACGCGGATCTTTTCCATTATATTTTTCAAGTGCCGGTTTATAGTCAAAAATATCCACATGGGAAGGACCTCCATCCATGTACAGAAAAATTACATTCTTGGCACGCGGCGTAAAGTGGGGCTTCTTTGGAGACAAAGGGGAAGCTTTC
>MDSZ01074894.1_pt1 | contig 10482 bp, 10 predicted proteins | sample 811201 | NCBI WGS metagenome assembly MDSZ01 (sample SAMN05326647, study PRJNA326480) | marine metagenome | isolation source: seawater | place: Indian Ocean: North | collected 2010
CTCTGAAGATGGATTCTGACCGCAGCCATCCAAGAGTAACATATTTCAGTTGTTTTGCTGCATTTCTGCTAACGGTGGATCCCCAATGTCTTTTCGCGTAGCTGCATCCGTTTAGACAGGCAGACCTCAGAAGAAAATGAGCTACATACATTCCGAACGGGGATATTGCATCGCTGCTGCGCGGCTCCCAAGCGGAGTTCAATATGCACGTGAGCCGTGTACTTTCTGTAGATACTTTACGACACTGTCTTCCGCCGCATCGCCGATTCGCTCCGTTGCCAATTGGGCAACTGCGGGGACGGCGCCGCGTACGGCGATGGCGCGCGGCGCCATTTCAAACATCTCGACGTCGTTGTAGCCATCGCCAAACACGGTGAGCTCGTTTAGCGAGAATCCCCCGTATTCGGCCAGCAGTTGAATGCCGCGATCTTTAGTGGCGAGTGCGTCGTAAACAGTTAGCCATACGTCGCCTAGCGTTGAGTAGCCGTTGGGAAATACGTGCACCTGCACCGAGTCTGCGCATTCGGCTATGACGGCGTCTCGCAGCGCGTCGATCTCTCCTCGGTTCATGGCAATTACCGTCAGCGCCAGCACGTGGACTTCGAGAGCGCGGCGTACATCGTTAGTTTTCTTTAGACGCTGATCACCGTTGCGCTTCCGATCATCGACAAACCATTGCATGCCCTCATTGTAAATGCCTCGGTAGTACAGGTGATCGCGCTGGCCGTCTGTCACCGATACAAAGGGTCTGTGCCCCAGTGACTCTACGCATTCGCATAGGCGCTGTGCCTGCTCGGGCGCCAGGGCGTGCAGAGCATGGTGGTAGCCGCTGTGCAGGTCGGAAAGCAGCGCGCCGTTGAGGTTAACTACGGGTAGAGACAAATGCACGTCGCGCAGGATTTGCCGGATGGAAACGGTGCTGCGCGCGGTGGCAACGCTAAACAACATCCCATCAGAGATCAGCTGGTTGAGATGAGTTTGGCTGTAGGCCGACAGCGTCCCGTCAGGGCGCAGCAGTGTGCCGTCTAGGTCAGACACGTAGAGCGGAGTCGTCGATGTATTCATGAACAGTGCTTTGCTTGTCGCCATCAGCTAGATGCATTTTATTTGCGCAGACAAATGCGTCGAGCCGGCGCGCAAAAGCGCGCGTAGGCAAGTCCACCCATTGGCCCAACAGGAGCGTATTAGCTTTGGTCGATCCAACGTATCTGCTCAGCGATGAGCAAATGAAAGAATTCATCGTAAACGGCTTTGTCAAACTCAACACGGAGCTGTCGCCCCAGGTGCATCAACGCATCTATGAGCGCACGGAAGAGGTTTTTGAAAAAGAAGGTAATCCGGGTAACAACGTGTTGCCGCGCGTGCCCGAGCTAGGTGAGGTTTTTGCCGACCCTGTTATCGTGGGCGCGCTCAGCAGTGTGCTCGGTCCCGACTACTCAATGCACGTACACCGCCATCCTCATATCAACCGCGGGCCCAACGACGGCGGCGGCTGGCACAAGGATAGCTACTGGGGTTTTAATAAGGTGCGCTGTCACCGCACGCGCTGGGCCATGATTTTTTACTATCCCCAGGACACGCCTTTAGAGAATGGACCAACTGGGGTTATGCCCGGCACGCATTGCTTTGAACGGCGAGCTGAAAACGAGTCGGAGGAAATTCATTTTCCCGTCACAGGAGAAGCCGGCACCTGTGCACTGGTTCACTTTGACCTGTGGCATCGCGCGATGCCCAACCAGCTTCCGCGCATGCGCTACATGATGAAGTTCCAGTTTACACGCATGACCGAACCGACGGCGCCGACGTGGAACTGCAAGGATCCGGTTTGGCGTGACAAAGACGAGAATTTTATGTGGGCCAAGTTATGGGACTGGCACTGTGGTGGTGACTCACTTCCGACCGGAAACGGTCGTCCCGTTGCGACGCTGCGTGCTGAGCTCAAAGATGCTGACCCAGCAGTGCGTTTGCGCGCCGTAAGTGAGTTGGGTTTCAAGGGCGAAGGAGCCGTCGGCGCACTGGACGATTTGTCGACTGCGTTGCGCGACGGGAGCGAACCCGTTCGCACCAGTGCGGCGTATGCTATGAGCGCCGCGGGTCCGGCCGCAGTGGGTCCGCTATCCGAAGCGTTGTCCGACGATTGCGAAGACGTGCGTTTGGTTGCTGCACACGGACTTGCACAGACAGGTGCAGCCGCCGCGCCGACCCTGATGGACGCATTGGGCTCGAGCGAAGAGCCGGCTCGCGGTCTAGCCGCCTTTGCCCTAGGCGACATGGGGCGCGTTTCGGGTGAAGCGGCTACGCGCGGTGTTTCCGCACTGGCAGGCGACGATTCGGATTGGGTGCGCCGCAATGCCGCTGAAGCGTTGGGCACGATGTTTGGCGCATCTGATACAGCTGTTCCGGCCCTGTGTTCGATGCTTAAAGATCCGGATGGCCAAACGCGCTATGAGGCTGCCTATAGCCTAGCGCGCATGGGTGAAGACGCGGCAGCGGCTGTTCCAGCGCTGTCTGACGCGCTGCGCGATACGGACAACCGCTACGTTAGCGGTCACAGCATTACCGCGCTGCAGCGCATTGGCACGACGGAAGCCCAAACGGCACTAATTGACTATCTGAGCGCGTCGCGCTGGTGCTTCATGACGACGAAAGAGAGCACGTTTTAACGGGTTTTAAGTCGGATGGAAACGGGCTGTCTCTATGTGTATCAGACCGGTGGGACGGCCCGTTTTTTTATGAGCGACTGAGCTTCCACACGTCGCTCTGCATATTGTTACCGGCCACCACCCAAAGCGCACCGTCGTGCACAAATACGCTAGCGGCGTGGCGCGGTGCCCACGGCGTCTCTAGTGCGTGCCATTGGCTACCGTCTTCAGAATACCACACGTCGTTCCGGTTGGATCCGTTCCACCCTTCTAACACCCAAAGCTTGTTGTCGAAAACGGCTACTTCGTGATACTGACGCGGTGCCCACGGCGCTGCAGGAGTATGCAAGGTCCAATCCACTCCATCGCTGCTGCTCCATACGTCGCTATAAAAAATGCGGCCGGGATGCGCCGGCGTGTCGTAGAGACCGCCTCCCAGTATCCAGATGCGGTCTTTGAAGACTGCGCTACCGCCGATCATGCCGCGCGGTGCCCAGGCCGGCTCGCGCCGTAAAACGCGATCCCAGCGCAGGCCGTCCTCGCTATTCCACAGGTCGCTGTAGCGCCGTTCCTCTTCGGCGGCCAGCTGCGGTACCGTTTGCCCACCCATGATCCAGATTTTTCCGTGCATTACAACCGTGTAGTGCAGGGCGCGCGGACCCCAAGGCACCGGTGCGCTCGGGTTGGCCTGAGTCCAGCAGATGCCGTCTGTTGAATGCCATACGTCGGTGTGGTAGTGGCCTTGGTTTACGTCACCTCCGATGATCCACATGCGCCCGTTATGCACCGCGTAGCCGGCCGTATGTCTGCCTTCCCAGTCGGCGGATGAATCAAAGTGCTTGTCGAGGAACGTGTTGGCCTTGATCAGCATCCAGTCTTGCCCGTCTTGAGACGACCACACTTCGTTGTTGCAAATGCGCGGAAAGTGCGTCTTGTCACCGGGATTCCAACCGCCCAATAGCCACATGCGTCCGTCATAGACCAGGGCACCAGCTCCGTCGCGTGGGGCAAAGGGCGCGCGCTCGGTTATGCAGTGCCACTTGTAGTTGACGTTGTTTGTCATGGTTCACTCCTCTGTTAGATAGGCGCCGGCCTCTTTGAGCATGGCCGCAATATGCTTGTGCCCCTGCTCCAAAGCGTGCGTATAAGGCGTCTTTCTTGGCTTGTAGAAGCCGGTAAAGTTGGGGTCTGCGCCGCTTTCTATCAGCAGTGCGACGCGATCGGAAAAGCCCTGTTTGGCGGCGTGTTCAAGCAAGAAATCGAGCGTACCGACACCGTTTTCACAGTCTGAAGACCAGTTTATACGGTCACTTGCCTTTAGTCCATATGATAGTAGAAGCTCGATGCAGCAGTTGCCCGGTCCATGGCGGAACATATTGTTGTAGAGCGCTTGTCCGTCATTGGGGCTGGCTCCTTCGTCCAGCAGCAGGCGCGCTAGTTCTTCGCTCTGTCGGTGCGGCGGTTGATTGCCCGGGCCACGTTCCCCTTCGCCTAGTACGCCGGTCAGCGCGGTAAAAATGGAGCCGCAGGGATGAGAGAAGTATGCGTTGGGATTGGCGCCGCTGGCTAACAGGAGCTTGGCTACCTCTAGCGGATTGTGGGCCGGATCTGGGCTGTGCAGACGTGCGTAACACAGGTAAAGTAGCGGCTCCATATGATGCGGGCCGCCGCATTTCGATACCAAGGTGGGTTCTTCGCGCAGTAGGGTCTCAGCTGCCACCACGTCGCCAACAGCTGCCGCGGTAAATATGCTGGCGCCGGACTGGCTCGGGTCTTGTTCAAGGCGGCGCTGTGCTTTATGGTATCGCTCGGCCACGTCGCGTTCGCTATAGGTTAGGCAGGCTAGATCGAGTAACTCGTCGCCGATCAAGAGGGACTCCTTTAAATAATTTCTAAGTAGTCGCGGCCGGGTAGCGTTGGAAACGGTGCAGTGGGCAACGCCTGGTACCAGTAAGCTACTGAGGCGATGTCGTCTTGCAGGGGCAGGTAGCGTCTGTCGCTGCGCCATCCCAGCGCTTGGATAGTTACGCGCAAGTCCTGGCCGAAGCGCACGGGATCGGTGATGTGCCAGCGGTAGAGGCCAAAGCGCGTTTGCGAGCGATATACCCCGTCTGGGCGCAGCACCTGCGGCAGGCCGGCGTAGGGCGTATTGTACTCCTGGTACTGGCCCGTTTGCTTGTTCTCAAAGTTATAAGATCCGCAAAAGTAGTCCTCTGTTCCCGTGCCGCAGATGGTCGGGAACTCGTCGTCACCGTCCATGAAGAACTTGATTTCCCCTTCGCCCCACCATCCCGAGTTATTGACGCCCCACGCCATGTAGGTGCCGGCGTAGTGGCCGTGGCCCTCAATGCCGTCGACGATGGTGTAGACTTCTTTGTAAGGCAGTGGATTGGTGCGGCGAAACTGCGCGTGAAAGTAGGCCGCATTGTTCGCTACCGGCGCTTCCGAATAGTTAATCTGATAGTAGAGATACATGTCTTCATCGGCGATGTTTTCCAGCGTCATGCGGCAGCGCTTGGCAAAGGGCATAGACCAGTAGCAGTTAAAGGCACTGCCGGGATTGACGCAGACAGCCAGAGAAGAAACTTGGGCATACTGTCCCCAGCCGCAGGCGAAAAAGTCGCCAATTGGGCACTCGACGGAGGGGTGTTCTTGATCGTCCCAGTAAATGCGCAGGATGCTCATGCGCCAGTTGCCGGTTGGCGTCAGCCAGATCTGTTCAATGGTGCCGGGCCCCTGTATATTGGCCATGGTAAAAGTGCTGCCAGCTTCGACGACTACGGAGGGCGATACCTTCCAGCCCTGACCCAGATCGCGTGCGGCAGCAGCGCCCGTGCCTTCGGTGGCCATGCCGCCTTTTCCCCTTTTACCGGTGAAGTTTTCCGGGCTGATAGAGCGCGACTGCGCGTTGGTTAGCGTGGCTAGTTGCTGCATCATCGCGGTGTTTCCTTTCTTTGGAGGCCAGTGCACTAGCGCTCAATATTTTTGCAATAGAATTCGTATGGCAGATAGCGGCTCTTGGCTGCTAAAAAAGATTAGTACGGGCAATGTACAACACAGATGACGGGGGGTAAAGCATAGACAAGTGATCTAAGTCGACCGTTTGCCCAGCGAGGTGGCGGTCGATCCGGCGACGACCAACAGCGCGCCCAGAAGGGCTAGCGCATTGAGCGGCTCGGTTTCTACTTGGTCGGTAAATAGAGCGGCCAAGGCGGCCATCGCCACGGTTAGCAGCGGGGTGAGTGCGACCACGACGCCGGTGCGGGAGGCCTCGAGATGACGCAGGGCTTCGGCAAAGGTCAGGTAGGAACACAGCGTCAGGGCAACCGAAACGGCAAAAAGCGTGTAGTGTGACAGAGAAAAATGGGTCAGCCCGTTTAAATCGATAAACGGTACGAGCACCGCGATTCCGGTGCTGTAAGAAACCGTCAGTAGCGCACGGCCCGAAGCATAGCTGAGCAGCTGTTTTTGCGTCAGGCTAAAGGTCGACCAGAGAAATGAGGATAGGGCAATCGTTAGCAGCCCATGTGCGTAGCGGTTGCTCATACCGCTGAACAATTCTTGGTAGCGCTGGTTAAAGAAAAGGGCCATGCCGACAAAGAGGCCGATAACGCCGAGAGACTGCACGCGTGCAAAAGGTTCGCGAAAGATGATCAGTCCACCCAAAAGCACGAACACCGGCGACAGCTGCATGACGATTTGCGCGGCGCTAGGCGGCACGGCGCGCAGGCCGGCCAGATAGAGCACAAAATTACCCGTCATGCAGAGCGTGCATATGATCAGCAGCATGCGCGCGCCGGTGCGCAGCTCGAGCAGGGGACGCAGTTCTCCGCGCCGCGCGGCTAGCGGGCCAATAATGCACAGGGCTGCTACGAAGCGGCACCAGGTCAGCGTGTAAGGGTCAATATCGCTCAGTAATACCTTGAGGATTACGGGCAGGGCGCCCCACATCAGAGCCGTTAGTAGTGCCATCCCGAGCCCTAGCAGATGGCGCCCGCTCGCTACGTGTCGTTGCACGAGCTGCACGCTCTGAGTGCGACGTTTGCGTATCGTGCTCGGTTTGTGCGATCGCAGCCTCTGGGTATTCGTCCCGGTGTGTAGCTCACCGAACTGTGCCCTAGCGCGACTTCAAGTACTGGCCGATGCGGTCGAGTCCAATCTCAATTTTTTCCGCGTCGAGCGCATAAGACAGCCGCACGCGATCGGGAGCGCCAAACCACTCGCCTAAATAGGTGATCACGTTGTAGCGTTTGTAGAGATCCCAGACAAAGTCCGTCGGATTTTCGACCTTGGGCATGACGTAGAAGGCTCCTTCGGGCTTCCACAGGTCGAGTCCCAAGTCGAGCAGTCCCTGATAGATCAGGTCGCGTCGTGCCTGCCAGACTTCGAGCTGCTCTTTGATAAAAGAAGTGGGGACGCTGGTGGCGGCCAGCGCCATTTCTTGGCCGAGGATATTGGTATTCATAGACGTGTGCGTCTTGATATCAATAGCCTCACGCACCAGTTCTTGGTCGAGCGACCACAGGTAGCCAACGCGGAAGCCGCACATGGCAAACGTCTTGGAAAAAGAGTTGATGGTGACGACGTGTGGTCCTTTGATCAGGTAGTTCTCACGCACATACATCAGGTCTTTATAAACCTCATCAGACAGCACGTAAACGCCGAGCTCGCTCGTGATGGCTTCGATCTTTTTTAGAGTGTCAATCGCTTCGACGCGGCCCGTGGGGTTGGAGGGCGAGTTAATTATGACCGCCTTGCAGTCTTGCACTTTCTCGGTGAAGTCGTCTATATCGATGCGCCCATCGAGAGAATCGGTAAAGACAGGCTCCATGCCGGCAAAGCGCGCCATGTGGGGATAGGAATAGTAATAGGGTCGCGCCACGAGCACCCTGTTCTTCTTTCCATTATCTCGCTGAGCGATAACGCGCAAGACTAGGTCGATAGCTTCAGAGGCTCCGTTGGTAATAACGAAGCTGTCAGCAGTGGAACTGGGATACTGTCGTGCTAGGGCTTGGCGAAGCTCGGTTGTTCCTTGAATAAGGCCGTATTTGAAATCTCGGTAGTGTGGTAGGATCTTGTACACGGCTTCAGGCGGTGGCAGGTCGGGCTGGCCCGACCCAAAGGAAATGATGTCTTCGCCCTGAACGCCAATGAAAAGTGCTGGAGACAGCTGTTCTTTGCCCATGGTATCCTTTAGTGAGTTGTATAGTAAGCATACCAAAAGTACGAGCGATACCGCGCATGCACCAGTGGCAAAGCAAAGGGTATCAAGTAGATAGTCTAAGAAACTCTCTCTGTTAAAACGGCTTCACCACGACCAGTAAAACAATAACAACCAAAGAGTAGATAAAACTCCATCAGCGTTGCGCCCATAGGGAGGCTATACTCTTTTGGTGTGTACGAGATCATGGGTTATTACAGCACAGAACATATGACTTCCCTCCGGTCGATCAAGGCGCGGGTTTCTATGCGGTAGTACGTCGCAGCGAAGTTGAGCCGGTAGGGCCAAAGCGCTGCACGTAAAAGTCGCGGCGAGACAAACCGGAAGCGTCTCGCATCGCGTAGATAGCCTCAATAGATAGGTCTGATGTAAAGGGCCACGTGCCGTCCAGAATGGCTGTCGTGCCACGCGCGCCGGCCAGCGCATCGAGCATGATCAACTCATGGCCGGCAAATATGTCGTCGGGCAGCCTATTGGGGTCGAAAAAGCGCAGGTCGACAACTTCTTCAGGCTGTCCGCACAGTTGTCCGCCGATCGTTCGGCCAGCAAAGCAGGCAGTGTGTATGCCGGTGCGCCACGTGGGGCGCGAGTAGATGCCTACCAAGTGAGTGACCTCAACGCGCAGACCGGTTTCTTCGCGCACCTCGCGCTTGGCGGCCGTCGCTAGCGATTCGCCGTCTTCAACGTGCCCACCGGGCAGACACCACACCTCGTAATCCTCGCGCTGCGTCAGCAGCACGCGTCCATCGCCGTCCCGTATAACAGCACAGGCTGTCTGCGTGGGCATAGCTAAACCCCGCCCTTTCTGAACGCGCTAACTTGTCCGATGAGTGTATCCAAATCGCGCACGTTGTCGGTCATGTGCGTGATGTTCTTGGCTGGTAGCGTGCTTTGTTCTTGCGGCACCACGGCATCCCAAGGCGCATCGCGCAGCAGCGTAGCGACACCGCCTTTTTTGAAATGCTGCCGCAGCAAGGCTCTACCAGCGCTAACTAATTTCCACTCCAGCACGTCTTTGCCTCCCGCTTCTACTAGCTGGGCTAACAGGTTGGATAGGTTGTTGCGCGCCGTAAAGCTATTTCCAACGAAAAGTATTCGGGCCTTCGTATACATCGCATTTCTGAACCGAGTTTTTTGAGGCAAGCGGTGTGAACCCTATCTTTGACCTTGTAATGTCAATTATTTACTAACATGTTGGCAGACCTAAACGCGACGGTATAGCATACTGTGAAATTATGAAACGAACCCCACACAAAATACCATTCTACCCAATTTTATTTTTCATAAAAACCGTACTGCAAAGCGGGGGTGTCGCGCCCAAGAAAATTCATGTATTCCTTCTCTATTTCTTTAGGTATCTACTGCTCGAACCCTTCAGGCTAGCGGAACTATACATCTACCAGAAAAAAATAGCGATTCATCAAATAAAACAATCTCCAATATTCATTCTGGGTCACTGGCGCAGCGGCACGTCCCATCTTCAGCGTATTATGCGGCTCGATCCGAACCTTTCTACTAGCACCATTTTCCGCAGCGTATTCTCAGACAGTTACTATCTAACCGAGTCTTGGTTGAAAAGAGCACTCAATCTAATATTCAGCATGCTTAATATCCATCACTTTATTCAGCGCACGACAATGGACTTCGACCTGCCAGCCGAATTGGACTTAGCACTCTGCTCGATTTGTAGTAAAAACAGCTATAGCTGGGGACATATACTGCCAAAAAGCTTTTCGAAAAGAGTCGGCAAGCAGATCTTGCTCAGAGATGAGCAGGTCGCCAATTCGTGGATCGAAGAGTACGATTATATGATCCGAAAGCTATCGTACTGGTCCAAGGGCAGGCGCGTCTTGGTTAAGTCACCTGGCGATACTGCACGCATTACACACCTTCTCAAAAAATACCCTGAGGCTAAGTTCATCTTTATACACAGGGATCCGATCTCGGTATATCATTCGAGTACGTATTTGTGGAAGACAATCCAGCGGCACCTCAGCATACACGAAGTGCAAAAAGAAGAGATTCACGATCTGATTTTAAGTACGTACCAGCTACTGTTATCGAACTACCTAAAGCAGCGCAGTGAAATTCCGGAATCCCAGCTCGTCGAAGTGCACTATGCAAGACTTAAACAAGACCCGTTTGGAGAAATGGAAAAAATATATTCGACGTTGGAATTGGGAACGCCACCCCGAAATGAGCTAGCGCATTTCTTAAAAACAGCTAAGCCTTACAAGCACACAAACTACTCCACGCCGAATGAACTTAGAGAAAAGCTTACATCGCGTTGGCGTTTTGCCTTTGAAGAGTGGCCTGAATAATGCACCATTAGCGCGTTTTTATGACGCCTTCTTAGCTCGGAAGAAACTCATTTTTATAGGACCATCCGGACGGAGAATCATCATCGCCCGTTTATGTACTTCCCTAATGGGATTCAACGCAAAGTCGTAGCGGCGAACGATCGCTACGATCACGAACAACATTTGCATAATAGCCATGTTTTGACCGATGCACACTCGGGGTCCGCCGCCAAAAGGTATGTGAGAAAAAGGGTGTCTTTTATTCTTCTTTAGAAAGCGCGTTGGGTCGAATCTATCAGGATCTTTCCAAATATTCTCA
>MDSZ01176369.1_pt1 | contig 10481 bp, 4 predicted proteins | sample 811201 | NCBI WGS metagenome assembly MDSZ01 (sample SAMN05326647, study PRJNA326480) | marine metagenome | isolation source: seawater | place: Indian Ocean: North | collected 2010
GAGAAAAGGTTTAAGAGCTGGAATAAGCTCAATTCGTCAAGACTACCGTTCTGGTGGCTTAGTTTCTAAAGAAGGTCCAAGGCAAAGATTTGAGTATGGTGGTTATGGAGCAATACCATTAAACTATGACCCGTTACAGAATGTGCCTAGTTATGGTCCTCCTGCAAATACTCCTTCATATTTACCAGAGCCTCCTCCTCCGGTAGAGCCACAAGGTCCTTTAGTAAAGTCTAGAGATGAATTTTATACTGATTATGAAAAAGAAAATCCTAAACCTCCCGGTGGTGGTAAGGCAGGAGGAGCAAAAGCAAGAAGTGCATACGCAAAGAAACAAAAAGCAGCTTATGATTCTTACTTAAAAGATGTTGCAGAAACTGCTGGTTTTACGCCAGAAAAAACTTTTGAACAGTTTGAGGCAGAATATCTAGAAAAGAATCCTAGACCTACAGGAACAAGAGTTTACTATAAAATAAGAGAGAATTGGGAAAGAGGATTTCAAAAGGCTAAAAATGAATTTGAATCTCAGTATTTAAAAGATTTAGATGCTACTCTTCAACAAAAAAATAAAGAAGCAAGAGCTTCTAATCAACAAGTTAGACAACAAACAAACGTTACAGGAGATACTACAGTCAGTACATCAGGAGAAACAACAATGGTCTCAAATGAAAAAATAGACGAAAGAAGAAAACAATTAGAGCAACAAGCAGCTGGTAGAGGTACACAAATGCCTAAACCAGATTTCATGACTGTTGAAGAAACAGTTGGTCAAGATGCTATGGAAGAAGCTCAATTACAAGCAGGAACTGGAGATATTACTCAACAAATTGAAGCTGACAAATTTACTACTGCAGCTCCAAGAACTGAGCAAGTTTCTGAAGTAGCTGCTCCTGACCAAGTTGTAGCTCCGACTGTTGCTCCAACACAAACTATGACTCCAGCAACTACTACTGCTGCTGGTATTACAGAAGCAACCGGTGCTGTAAGTGATGCTGCTCAAGTTGGTGATGTTAACATAGAAAGAATAACTCCGATTGAAGGAGTAGATGTTACTCCAGTTGCAGGTGCAATTACTGAAAGAGTAGTAGCTAAAATGTCTCCAGAAGCAGTTGCTCAAGCTGCTGAGATTAGTGGTGTTGATGTTAGAAGAGTTACCAGAGCTAAAGAAGAATTAAGAACTGCTGGTATTGATTCTCTAACTATTGCTCAGTTAGGTAATGACCCTAAAGCTCTTGAAGCTAAATTAATGGATTTAACTGACGAGCAAAGAGGTTTAGTACAAGGACTACCTCAAGATGCTTTAGTAAGTAATCAAATGGATGCCTTATTAAAGGGTGTTGAAGAAGGTTCAATTCCAACTTGGGCAAAACCTGCAGTTGCTGCTGTTGACCAAATATTAGCAAGTCGTGGTTTAGAAGCTTCAACCGTAGGTAGAGATGCATTATTAAATGTAATTATTCAAAATGCTTTACCAATAGCTCAACAAAATGCTCAAGCTATTCAAGCTAGTATAGCTCAAGAAAGAGGCATTGAAGCTCAGATAGCTGTTGAACAAGCTAAACTTAATCAACAAACTGCATTACAAAATGCTAAAAATGTTTTTCAATTAGATTTAGCTCAGTTTAGTGGAGACCAACAAACAGCTTTAGCAAATAGTAAATTTTTACAAACTGTTTCAATAACTAATGCTACTAACGACCAACAAGCAGTTATTCAAAATGCTGCTATATTGTCTCAAACTAATTTAGCTCAAGCAAGTATTGACCAACAAAGACAAATAAATAATGCTAAAGCATTTTTGTCAATGGACCTTGCTAACTTAACTAATGCACAACAGGCAAATGTTTTAAGGTCACAACAAGAACAGCAAGTCTTGTTAAGTAATCAAGCAGCTGAAAACGCAGCACAACAATTTAACGCTACTAGTGAAAATCAAAGAAATCAATTTATGGCAACATTAGCTGCAGACATCGAAAAGTTTAATACTAATCAAATGAATTTAATTAAACAATTTAATGTTACACAAGCAAATACTGCAGAAGCTAGAAATGTACAAAGAGAAGTAGATATTGCTAAATTTAATACTACTACTCAAAATCAAATAGAACAATTTAATACTGCTATTGAAAGTAATAGATTAGAGTTTAATGCTAAAAACGAAATGGCTATTGCTCAATCTAATGCTCAATGGCGAAGACAAATAAATACTGCGGACACTGCTGCTGCTAACGCTGCTACTGAGATTGCTGCAAAACAAGCTTTTGATTTAACAGCTCAAGCTCAAGCAAATCTATGGCAAGACATGAGAGACCAAGCAGGTTATTTATACGATAGAACATTACAAGACCAAAATCTTGCTGCTAAGTTAACAGCAGAATTTTTAGCTGGTCAATATACTGACAACAAAGCTTTATCAAATAGCTTTAAAGTTATGTCTGACATGGTAAATGAATTAACTTCGTTTACGGTAACATATAGGGATTTATCATAATTAAAATAACATTACAAAGTAAATTGTAGGAGGTGCGACTTCATAAAGAAATTATTTAAAGGAATAGGAAAAGCCATTAAAAAGGTTGTTAAGGGTGTAAAAAAAGTAGTTAAAGAAGTAGCTAAAGGAGTTAAAAAACTTGCTAAAAATAAGTTTGTCCGTATGGCTGCTCTAATAACTGCTGGTATTTTTCTGCCCCCGGTATTCATGGGAACAACAGGCACGTTTGGACTTGGTTTAACTGCTGTTCAAGCTGGTGCTTTATCCGGTGCTGTAGCTTCCGGTGGTTTAAGTATTTTAGCTGGAGAAAAACCTAAAGACTGGTTAAAATCTGCAGCTGTTGGTGCTGCTATGGGTGCTATTGGTGGTAAACTACAACAAGGTAAGTTTGAAGCTAAAGCATTTGCAAGAGATTCAGTCCTTACTGGTAAGGGTGCTGTTTCTAGTGAAGTTGTTACAAGTGCAACTGGTGCACCTAGTTATGCAACTGGTGCTGATTATCTCCAAGGTTCTGCTAACTATGAAACATTAGTTAACTCCTATGGAGGTCAAGTAATTGACGGTAAGGCAGTTTTTGGTGGTGGTAATTTTGTTTTGACTGATAAAGCAGGATTTGCTACTGGAGACACTGCTAGAGCTATTGCTGGAACTGAGTTTGGTACTAAAGTAACTGAGGCAGGAATAAAGCTTGGTGGTAAATACGCTGATGCTGCAACTACAGCAGCTATTAGTGCTGGAGTTAATACGGGTATGACTGTGTTAAAAGACCAAGCTTATGATGCTATGGCAGAACCCCCACCTGTGGCTCTTGGAGGCAGTGCTAGACAGTACTATGAAGGTACTCGAAACGCTGTAGCAAACCTAACTAGAAATTATATTTCTTCTGGAACTCCTTCGGGAAATACTACAGCAGCAATATATGCTAGTATGGCTAACAATTTAAGTTATGGAACTGGTAGTATTGATTATAACCAACACACTGCTCTTGGTTTATTAAGAGGTATTGAAGTTCCAACTTTAAGATATACGTAATATTATGGCAGAAGAAGAAAAGAAAATAAGACCTGTAATAGCTTCTACACCTAGTGAAGCAGCTTTACAGACTATTGATGAATTAGATGCTAATGATATTTCAGTTGAGGAATTTTTAGGTCCTGATGTAGCAAAAGCTATTGATAGACCTAAAATTCCTTTAAGTGAAAAAACAAATGTCATTAATCAATCTGAGAATTTAGAAGAGATTGCAAAATACTTAGCAGACAAACAAGAGATACCGGGAAGTTCTTTAGTTAGAAGTCGTGACCAAGCTTATGCTTGGGAAAGACCTCCTACATATACTAATCCAAGAGAAGCTCAAGATGCTATGTTTGGCATGTTGTCTACTCCTGAAGTAGCTGAAAATATAGTTAAAGGATTACGCATGGGTGTTCCTGTAACAGACTTAACAAGCTTATTAGTATTTAAAGGTTTTCTTGATGGAGCTTACAATCCAGATGTAGCTTTACTTATAAGTGAACCAGTAGCCTTTTTTATTATGGCTTTAGGTGAACGAGCTAACTTAGATTATAAAATTGAGACAGACGATTCTGATATTGATGATATTAACGAAGCTAAACTAGATGACCGAGTTTTAGACGAAGTTGAAAGAGCTGGTGGTATTGCTAAGATTCAAAAATTTGTTGAACAAAAAAATGTTGAAGTAAAAGACATACCAGCAGAAATTACTAAAGAGGTAGAAGAAAGAATACCAACTAGTTTATTAGCTCCTTCTACTGATAAAGAAACAGAAACTAAATCAGAAAGCTTATTAGATAGGAAATAATTATGGCAGAAAATAAAGAAATAAATCTAGGTTCTTTACTTACAGCAAAAAAAGCTGAAATAAAGACTGCAAAAGATAGAGATAGAAAAGACTATATACTAAAAACTGTTTTAGATTTTGGTGAAAGATTTATGAGTTCTTTTTTGATAGACCAACCTGCTGCTATGAAGAAAGAATTTATTCAAGCTAACTTAGAAGATGCAAGATTTGAAGCAGCATTAAAAAGAGAAGAATTAAAAGCTAAAAACAATTATGCTATTGAAAGAAAAGAAGATTTAGATTATATAAATTCTTTTTCTACTCCAGAACAAGGATATTTAAATTTAGCTGAAAAGAATTTTTTAGAAACTAAAGATGGTAAAAAATTTACAGCATTGGGAGCAGAAGATGCTTACTTAGATTTTCCTACTACAGTTACTGAAAACATCTTAAAAGCTAAACAAGAATATTTAGATACTGAAGCAGCTAGATTAAAAGAAATATATGAAGGTTATATACAAGACCCAAATAAGATTATTGAAGAGTTAACCGAACCCGAAAGAATATCTAAAGAAATAAGAGATAAATTATATGCAAAAACTTATGCAGATGCAGAAGCTCAGTTTGGAACTTTTAATTTTCTTAAAGGTTTATTTGGTGCGAACACTGCTGCTCATTCTCGTTTTGCTTATTTACAAGATGAAATAGAAAACAGAATAAATGAATTTAATCGTGATGCTCAAGCAGTTGCTAAGAGAGACACGTTAAGTAAATCTCCAAAGCTATCAGAAGATATGTTGAAAGCTCCATTTAGGTTGGGAGATAGTTACACAAATAGATTTAATAAATTAAAATCAGCTTTTGGTGATTTAGATACAGATGCTAAACTAACCGAGGACCAAGAAAATTTAATAAAAAGGGTATTTAACATTCCGGCTGGTAGAATTTTAGTATTACCTACAGAGTCTAATGGAGTTACTTCTGGTACTAATTATACCAGTCAACAAAGAGATGAACTTAGGACTAATGAGGCAAATACTAATAATCTAGTTCAAAACATAATTCTTGAATCAAGTACTTCGGGTTTTACTGGAGTTACTGAAGGAAGCGAACTAAGAAGACGTAGTGATTCAGCACTAGGTATAAATGTTGACTTAGAGGCTGACAGACAGTTTGTAGTTAGACAAAAAGGTGTAGATGCAAATGGAGATACAGTTTATAAAAAACAAAGCATATCTTTAGTAGAAGCTTTAATATCCGACCTTGCTTTAGGTGCAGAGTTTTTTAGATATAGAGACATGCAAAATGGTCAGGGCTTATCTACAGTTCAATCAAATGATGTGGGTTATTTTTATGAAAGAAAATATTTACAGTTTTTAGTTGAATCAGGAAACCTTTGGTTTGATACAAATGGAGTGATGCACTATGACCGACCTTCATTAGCAAAAGACATAACCGCAGCTAAAGATTTAACTAAGGGTTATAACGAAGCTGATTACATTTATAGTATACTAACTAAACAAAGAGAAGAAGAATCTATATCTAGTAACAGTTTTCTTGAACAAAGTATCGCTGCAAAAATAAATAGTTTAAAAAATTCAGTTGCTCAGTTTCCAGAATCAGCTGATAAAATTTATGAATTAGAAAATTTAAACAGTGAAAAAGCAATGGTACAAGAGTTTTTAATTAACTTAGCTATGCCACCAAAAGAATTAGAAGGCAAATTAGTTAAATATAAAAAAGACGAAACTGGTAATTTTACTTATTATATTGCCGGTGATTTATCTGCTGAAGAAAGTCAAATATTATATGAAGACTTTATAAAAACATTTAATGACAACGAAGACCTTCCTTTATTAAAAACTATTTTTAAAATTAAATGAGCAAATACGATATAGAAAGCTCTGATTTTTTTAATCTTGGAGACATTCCAAAGACTGAAGAAATGTTGGAGGAAAAGACTCAAGATAATACTATATACAAATATGATATCGAGTCTACTTTTAAAGACCGACCTTTAATGTATTCTAAACCACCACTTGCTCGTCAAAGTTTTCAAAGCATAGATGACTTTAGAAATGATAAAGATGTGTTGCAAGACTGGGATATTGTTGCAAATGCTTTAGGGGAAAAAGGTGAAGACGTAGTAGAAACTCTAAGAGATTCAGATTTTAGTTTATACACAGCAATGAAAAGAGCTGGACAGACTGGTAAGTTTTCTCAAGGTGAAATAGATGCTTTTAATAGATTACGAACTAAATTTGCTAATACTAAGTTAAAAGGTTTTTATGAATACGCTGATTTAATTGGTGATTTTACAGTTGATACTGTTGCTGACCCATTTACTATTTTAGCTATACTTGCAACTCCTTTTACTGGGGGAACTTCTCTAGCAGCAAAACAAGCTGCAACTCTGGCAGTATTAAACGGTACAAAAAGATACGCTTTTTCTAAAGCTTTAATTGGTATGGGTGGTAAAACTGCACAGCAAGGAGCACTTAAATCTCTAAAGGCTAAAGCAATAAGACCCGCTGCGTTTAGCACTGCTGAAGGAGCTGTTTGGACAGGAGCACACGATTATTATAATCAAGACATTGATATAAATTTAGGTAATCAAGAAAATATTGATTGGGGTCGAGTAGCTAAATCTGGAGCATTTGGTGCTGCCGGAGGATTATTACTTGGAGGGGGAATTGGTTTATATAGTGGAGCAAAATATTATAATAGACTAAGAAGATATCATGACGAAGAACAAATTCTAAAACAAGTAGATGAGTTTAGTAAAGAAGCAATCAAAGATGCTGATAATTTAACAGGAGTTAATAAAGACTATTATAAAGATAAAGCAACTTTTGGTCAAAAAACTAAAGAAGAGTGGTTAGATGCAATCATAGCTAAATTTCCTATGGGTGGTAAAGCTACTACTCAATTTTTATCTATTGCTAAAAAGTCTAATGCAGTTAAAGATTTTTTATTAAAATTTAGATACGATAGCACCAGAACTATTTTTGGAAAAAATCAAGCAGACGATTCTCTTGGACCATTATCTTTTTTTGAAAACTTACAAAATTATAACGGAGAATATACAGGTGTAGGAATTAATCGTATTTTTAATCATATGGGGTATGGTCGAGGTAATAAATTAACTCCGAAAGATAATAATGCATTACATCAATTAATGTTAGATGACACCAAAAAAACATTTTTACATACTGATGGTGTTGAATATGATATACCGAAAGAAGTTATGGAAGCTTATTTTGGTAAAAAAGATATAGGTTTAGTAGGCATGAAAGACTTACTAGATAATATCTTTGAAGAAGGAGTTAAACTAGGAGAATTTTCAAGAACTCAAAAAGTTACAAATTACTTTCCAAGAGTATTTAATCATGGAGTACTAAAACAAAGAAAACCTGAATTTAAAAAGTTATTAATTGAATATGGCTACGCTAATCCTAATAATGAAATTAATCCAAAAAAATATTTAACAAAATATATTACTGCAACTGGTAAAGAAGAAGTTGGTATTCCTGCTGATACAGTTGGATTAGACATGGAAGTATTTGGAATTGATTTTATTTTTCAAGCAGAACAAATACTTGGTAAAAATGCTAGTGCTAAAGACATAATTACTAAAGCTCAAAATTTAAAAGCTGATAAAATTATTGATGGCATGTTAGATTTAAAATATTCTAACTTTACTAGTGGAGTTGGTCCTAGAGCTGGAGGTAAAACTTTTCAACAACATAGAATATTTAATAATATACCTGATGAAAGATTAGGTAGCATACTAGATGGTGATAGTTCTTTTGTAAGCAATAATGTTATGGAAGTACTAGGAGACTATATGGCTAATGTAGCTCAATTATATGCTCGTAAAAAAACTTTTGGTGTACGTAATTTAACTGAGTTTCAAAATACAATTAAAGAAGATATCTTAAAGGATTTAAAAATTTTAGGAGCAACGGATGACCAAGCAATGTCAAGTGCAAATAGAATGGAAAATCTGTTTATGGAAGTAACGGGTATAGGTGAAGCAAAAGGACTAGCACCAACAACTGCAGGAGGTGTAGTTGCTAATCGTGCTTCTGAAACTACAAGATTATTACAACAAGCTGCTCACTTAGCCTTTGCAGTTCCTTCTAGTATTACTGAGCCTTTACTTGCATTTCAAAGAATTGGAATTAGAGATTATCCTAGAGCAGTGTTTAATATTGCTGAAGGTATTTGGAAAGAAATAACAAAAAATACTAATCAAATCTATCAAAAAAATAAAGCTAATTTAGGTTTAGGCAAAGCTAAATTTAAAGATTTAGATGATGAATACTGGAAAGAATTATATGCTGGTGGACTGGCTATTGAAAATAACATTCTTGAAGGATTAGATAGATTAGCTAGTGGAGAAAGATTTTATAGTAACAGACTAAGAAATTATTCTGATATATTTTTCAAAACAACTTTTTTAACACAGTGGACTAGGGCTGTACAAGGTGGAGCTTTTACTTCTGGTAAAATGTTAATCAGAAGAAACCTACAAAAGCTTTATGACCATAAAATGGGCATTGCAAAATTAACTGAAGGTGACTTTAGAGGTCTAGGTATGAACAAAAAATCATATTTAGAAAAACAACTAAAAGAATTAGGCATAGACCCAGAAGAAGGCATGGCTTGGTATCGAAGTTCTTTAGATGATAATTTAGACTTTAATCCTGTCAAAGCTCAAAGGTCTCCTTTTTATAGAGAAAAATATTTAGAGGGAGCTAAAAGATTTACTAATGAAGTTATTTTAAATCCTAACAGAGCAGCAGCATCTAAATCATTAGTTATGCAAAGTGGTTGGGGTAAAATTCTTTTTCAATTTATGAGTTATCCAACTCTATTTAATAATATTGTAATAAAAAGAATGTTAAACGAACTAAGAGAATATCCAGTACAAACAGCACCAAAACTTTTAGCAACTGGATTTTTAATGACTTCTATAGCAATGCAAATGAATTTACTTAGAAATCCAGAAAGACATTCTAAAATGTCTGCTGAAGAAAATTTAACAGAAGCCTTAGAAAGATGGGGAGCTTTAGCTCAAGGTTCTATACTTAAAAGAACAGCGGATGCTGCTAAGTATGGTTCAGGTTATCTTTCACTAGCTAGAGGATTTTTTGGACCTACGATTGGTGATGCGTTTGATTCAATAGAGTATAAACTTGGTCCATCTGTTTTTGCAGTTAGAAACATGCCTTTTGGACAAATTGTTAAAAGAACTAATCCTGAAAATTATAAAGAGCTACAAGAAAGAGCTAATGAGTTTGATAAATTTTTATTAGAAGAAATAGGATTAGATAGACAAGGTCGTATTAGCACTGGAGATACCGACCGAAGTGCATATCGAACTGGAAGCTTAGTAACGAATGTTCCTAACGCTTCTAAAGAACCAGAAAAAAGAATAAATAAAATGACAGGTATGCCTTATGATATTGAGGCTGGTCCTAATGCTCAACCTGAAAAAACTAGAGTGGGCTTGAGTGAAGAAGGTAAGTTTTTAGGAGCATTACAACGTAGAAGAAATGCTTACTATGGTGGTAGACAAACTATGAATAGTGGTGGGCAATCTCAAAGTTACAAAGATATCTTGTTTAATTTTATTGCTCAAGCTGAAGATGCTAAATTATATCAAAGTATGTTAAAAGGAGAAAATCCTGAATTAACAGCATATTTACCAACTCCCAATGATGTACAAACTATTGGGTTTGGTAGAACTAGAGGTGTAACTAAAGACACAAAAAGCACTTTAGAAGAAGAAAAACATAAATTAAGAGAGGAACTTGAATTGTTTGAAAGTGAAACTATTAAAAGTATTGGTCGAAAACAATTTGATAGTTTAAATAATAATCAAAAAGCAGCAGTCATAAGTTTAATTTTTAATGTTGGTCGAAGTGCATTTGATGGAACAAAAGCACAAACAGCTTTAAAGTCAGGAGATTATGATACATTTGTAAAAGAAGCATTTGACCCGCAACTAGGATTTACAAAACAAAGAAATGCTGATGGGCAACTAGAAATTTTAGAAGGTTTACAAAATAGAAGACAAGCTGAAAAAGATTTATTTTTATTGTGATACTATATAGAGAAAAAGATTTAGACGAAGCCTACAAAATAGATTGTAAAGCTCGTACTCGTCATAACGTACCTTGGGTA
>MDSZ01020441.1_pt1 | contig 10480 bp, 8 predicted proteins | sample 811201 | NCBI WGS metagenome assembly MDSZ01 (sample SAMN05326647, study PRJNA326480) | marine metagenome | isolation source: seawater | place: Indian Ocean: North | collected 2010
TATTTGAATGGCAAGTTCACGGGTTGGAGCCAAGGCTAAGAGTCTGCAACCTCCATGCTTTTCAAGTCGATGCAGGCTTGGAAGGGCAAAAGCGGCCGTTTTCCCGGTTCCCGTCTGGGCGGATCCGACCAAGTCACGACCCTCTAGAATGGGGGGGATTGACATTTTTTGGATCGGGGTTGGGTCTTTATAACCCATTTCTTCGATCGCTTTAAGCAGGGGAGGGCATAAACCCAGTTCTTTAAAATTCATTATATAACTTTTTCGTGAGAAGATTTTCTTCTCTTAATCGCAAAGGTAATCTAAATCTTACTTTTACAAAATGGGCGAGGACAAAGCACAAAAACAATATCGTGGAAGATTGGCACCGACTCCATCTGGTTACTTACACGAAGGTAATATCAGGACTTTTCAGGTAGCGATGCAACGAGCCAGAGATGCGCAAGGGGTACTTTTTTTACGTATGGATGATTTGGACTCTGCCAGATGCAAACAGGAGTATTTTGATGCTTGTGTCGAAGATTTAAGGAGTGCCGGATTAAGCTGGGATAAATTACCCGATATGCAGAAGGCAAAAGGGATTTACAGACAAAGCTATCGCATGCAATTTTATGAAGAGGTACTTCAAAAGTTAATTAAAACCGGATTAATTTACCCGTGTAATCGAACTCGAAGTGAAATTCGGAAGGCTGGGATAAAAAGCCATTTCGGGGAGGAGTATTTATTTCCCGAAAAGTGGAGAGGTCGTTATGATAACCAAACTGGCGATCACAATCCAATTCATCAAAATTGGAGGATTACTACGAATCGGAGCGAGCTAATCACATTCAGAGATGGAAGGCTCGGAGAACTTAATTTTGAAATGGGAAAAGATTTTTCAGATTTTTTAGTTTGGCGAAAAGATGGAATACCAGCCTATGAATTAGCCACTGTGGTGGATGATCACTTGATGGGAATAACCGAAATCGTTAGAGGGGAAGATTTGCTTGTTTCAAGTGCCAGGCAATGTTTACTTTTTGATTCGTTAAACTGGCATCGCCCTAAATTTTTTCATTGTTCTTTATCTGTGGGCAACGATGGGACAAAGTTATCGAAGTCATCGAGATTAATCCCTCGTCTCTTCCCTTCTTGCTAAAATGGCTTTGGCTTTTGCCTGTGATAAAAATTCGTATTGTGCGTGTAGTCTCGCAAATACATAGCCCCGCCATCCGTCTAAGATGCCTTTTTGCCACAAATACACATAAAAAAAGCGAAGGGTAGGACGAAACGGCAATTTTCGAAAAATCTTTCTTAATCTACGCTTTCCTTTGACTTCATCGTGCTGAAGAGCCTTTTCATCGTCTTCAGCAGAACTTTCAACCACGGCTTCCCAGTTGGAGTATCGGTTATGCTTCTCTACAAAGCTATCAATTGTAGGAAATGCATAATGATCCATGATTGAATTAAGTCTACCGGTAGTACCTTTGACTACCACATGCTCGTGAATTTCATTGTCTCCACTATCCGTGTTTAGCTCAGTTATTTTTTCATATCGACCCAACTTATGTTTGAACAAACGAAGATTCCAATTTGGGAAATAGGCGTGCTTAAGAGGTTTCTCTAAAAAGAAATACCTACGGTTTATCCAATACCCAGAATGTTTTTCATCTGGATTACAAACAATGTTCCTGATTTCTTCTTCCACTTCGGAAGGAAGACACTCATCGGCGTCTAGAATCAAGACCCATTCATGGGAAAAAGGAAGATTTTCCAATGCCCAATTCTTTTTCTTGGGCCATCCTCCTTTATATTCAAACTGCACGACAGTTGCTCCATGTTCTTGAGCGATTTTTGTCGTGCGGTCGGTACTTTGGGAATCAACCACAAATATCTCACCTACCCAAGACACCGACTTCAAGCATCTCTCTAAATTGGCTTCCTCGTTTTTACAGGGAACGAATAAACTGATTGGAACTTTGGTGCCTTGGGTCATCAATTAAATAAATTTATGAATGGTGGCTTCTTGTAGGGGCCCTTTGGGATGCCAAGCGAACAGATTAGTGGTATTTGGGTTTATCAAACCATGACGATCGGCATCTATTAATTTATAGCCAAGCTCTTTCAAGATAGAAAGAATGGTGCGTTGCTTAGGCGGAAATGATTCAAGGATGAGCAGCGGTTTTATTTTGATTAAGGTGTTTCTGCCTCCTTCCAAAACCTCAACTTCATGTCCTTCCACATCAATCTTGATTAAACTTGGATTATTATCGTCTGAGATCACTGAATCGAGGGTGTTAGTTTTCACTCTAATTTCATTCGCGGAACTGTTTAGGTATTGTTCGATCCAAGGCTTATCTTTTCCTGCGACACATCCAGTAGCTGATGTTAAGCTGTCCTGGAAAAACAAAACCTCACTTACCCTATTACTAAGGGCACACTTGCAAATTTCTAAATTTTGTAAATTTGCTACATTGAGAGTTTTTTGCAATAGCTTTATGTTTTCAGGGTCGGGTTCGAAAGCCAAAATCTTTCGGTGCGGACTGATTTTGCTAACTTCCCAAGTATAAAGTCCGATATTTGCACCGACATCAAAAAAACACCCTTGATCATTTTGAAGATCCAACTCTTTTGCGATATTTTTGACCAGTTTGCTAATACCCGGTTCCAATTGTTGTTTTCTCCATCGAATGGAAGCGTGGGTGAAGGGTCTTAAGGCAACTGGGTGACCGTATCCTAGATTGTAAAGTTTGGGATTATTAAATCGGCTGTAATGCAGAATGCGAAACACCTTGATTTTTCTCAGTGTGTGTAGTGGTGCTGTAAACAAGAGCACGAATTTGATTTTAATTAATTAACTGATGTTTGCTTATCAGGGCAAGAAACTGTTAAGTTTAACGTTAGTGGTTTCGTAATTGAAGTAAAGAATATGTTCTACAAAACTGTTTAAGTATGGAAGAGTGATTTTTTTGGCTCTTACAATCGCGACTACATTTGCAACAATTTTATGTTTTTTTATCAGTGGTTAACTCGCTTATTTTTCATAACGACCGGGTTTGTGCTTTGATAGTCGTAGATTTAAGTTTTAGAAGTAAGGATGATTATAGGGTTGGTTCAAAAGACAAGTTCCTGCGGTGCATTTAATCAACCCGTAGTTCACTTTTTGAATTGCTGACAAATTTTTTGTTCTCACGGTCTGCATCGAGTGTATCTTAACTCCTGCATAGGATGAGCGATTCAAATTTGAGGTTTGTGGTCGGGTTATAAAACTAATCATTAATAAAGAGCAACTCATCTATAAGTTTAAGGGTCCGTATTTCTGCCCCTTTACGGTTTAAATGATAAACCGAATCGTAAAAATATTCCCTTGGGAACATTGCATCTTCAGGTTCACCAAGAACCTCAATACCTAGTTTTTCCCAAAATGATCTGTAAGTCTCAAGGTTGGTAGCAACTATATTACTGTTTTTGTAAATTGAGTTCCGGTAAGTGTTGGGCCATGTAGCGTAAATTTTCACTTTATTTTCATCAGCAAAGTCTAAAATTTTGTTAATTATGATCCTTAAATCCTGATGAATTACAGTTTCAGATATTAACGAAGTAAGAGGTGAATTATCAAGTTCTGCTTTACTCGTGATCGTTCCAATATTAGAAATAACATTTCCTAAATGGTCAAAAGACCAACCACATTTATATATATCTTTGAAATTTTGTGTACTATTAATTATGCTAAAAAGTGAATACTTGACTAGTTTTGTAGGGAAGTGAAATTTTAAGTATAATCGGTCAAGAAAAGGGATTTTATCAAAAACATTTTTTTGCGGTCCTATCATCAATCCCAAATAGTTTAGGTTTCTGCTTCTCCGATGAAATCTGTATGTATCATATTCCAAGCAAAGAACGATCGTGTCACCTGGATTTAGAAATTCCCTTATATTCTCAAAAAGGATTTCAGGTCCTATTCCCACCATGCATCCAAAGTTGATTGAATTAGTGTTCAATTTTTCCTTAACAAGTTTAGCGTTGATTCCGTACGCAACACTTGACCCACCTACGAATAAAATCTTATTTTTATTAATTCCTCTCAAGCATTTTACTTTGTTTTCAATAATCGATTGACTGAAGATTGCACCTGGCGAATGGTGTTTTTCGTGCAGCTTTAAAATTGTTTCTACAATACCAAGCGAAATTAACAGTGAAAGTATTACCATAAAAAATCCCCTTTGGTAGCTCATTTTAAAATTTAAAATATATAAAATCGTAAAAAGTATCTTCTAAACTTATTTTTATTGAAAGAAAGAAGAATATTAAGCAGAGAAGTTGTATTAAATATGATGGTTTTTTAATTTTTTTATCGAGGCCGATGAGTTGGTTTGAGTTTGGAAAGTACCAGACATGAATTAAAAAAAATGGTAAAAAAGGTATCATGGTTAAATCAAGTTCTTGATTGGGTAAGAAACCATTACACCTTAGGTTTGAGTTTAAAAAATAGGAACTCAAAGAACGGGATATATCAATACCATTCATTCCAAATAATGACTGATATATTATTTTTGCGTGTAGAAAATTATCAGATCGAAAGAGCACCCAACTTAAAGTAATTAGAAAAAAAAGAAAATACTTGTTTAATATGATTTGACTTAAAATTAGTGATAAAGGGTTTCTTTTTTTTAGGAAATTGGTACTAAAATGAGTAAAGCCTATTAATATGCCATGAAAAAATCCCCATAGTAAGAATGTCCATGACGCACCATGCCATAAACCTCCTATTGTCATTACAAGCAAAGCGTTTAAACAACCTCTTATTTTACCCAGCTTGTTTCCGCCTAGAGGAATATAAAGATAATCTCTCAAAAACTGGGATAAAGTGATATGCCACCTTCGCCAAAAATCAATAATATTTAGTGCCTTATATGGTGAGTTGAAGTTTTCAGGAAGCCGTATGCCAAGCATAAGAGCAAGTCCAATTGCCATATCTGAGTATGCAGAAAAATCGAAATAGATTTGTAAACCAAAAGATACCATCCCAACCCATGCTTCTGCGAGCGATGGAATTCTATTTGACTCTATTATAATAAAGAGGTCTTCGGTTAATGTGCCTATTCCATCGGCTATCATCACTTTTTTTGCTAGTCCAATCGAAAATAAGCAAAACCCTGCAATGAAAAAAATACTACTATTCCTCAAAAAGCTTAAATTTTGAACTTGTTCGACTATTTGTTGGAAGCGGACGATTGGTCCTGCTATTAATTGAGGAAAAAAAAGCACAAAAAATGAGTAAATTCTTAAATTACTGCCATTTATTAAACCTCTCTTTGTATCAACAAGATATGCAATTTGCTGGAATGTAAAAAATGAAATCGCCAAAGGTAGTTCTATGCTCGTATATCCAAACTTTGTATTTAGAATTATATTGATGTTACCTATTAAGAAATTTGAGTACTTAAAAATTCCTAAATATATTACATTGAAAATAATACCTGCTACCAAAAATATGTTTTTTTCAGGATACTTAGAAATACAGATTCCCAGATAAAAGTTAATGATTATTGAAAATGTAATTACAAAAATATTGTAAGTATTATTAATGCAGTAAAAACAAGCAGATGATAATACTAGTAAAGTTATAATATAAGATTTGCTTACTTTTTTTAAAATCAAATATCCGATAAAAACTGCAGGCATAAATAATAGCAAAAAGTTTTTTTCATGAAAAAGCATTCTACGTATTTATTTTAAAACTGACCTTGTAGTCTTTGTTATCATTTATCGACCATCTTTTGATAAAGATTATAGTACCGCCTTCTACAATCTTCATGGGTAGGTAAACTCATGATATTCCTCTTTGACTCGGGAGACCGTAATAACTCTTGAACGGATTGATCGATCGTTGATTGTTTTTTTGCTTCCACATATTTTGCGTAGTTTCCCAGTAAATCTGCGATTGCCCCCGTGCGTGTTGTAATTACTGGGCATCCCCTAACAGCGGCTTCTAAAGGTGGCCACCCAAAACCCTCAATAAATGAAGGATAAACTAAGCCTTTGGCAAAATTGTAAAGTTCAGCTAGGCTATTTTCACTAAGGTTATGCAAAGATTGAATGGCATTCGGGTTAGATTTTATCCAATTCGACAATTCGTCATCTAATTCCTCTTTTTGTGGTTTAGGTCCTACCAGCACTAGCTTTAGGTTGCTCCTAGTTAAAATTTTGTGAGCATTCATGAAGCAACGAATAACAGCTTTTCGATTTTTATACCAAGCTGCACTTCCTACATGGAGAAGGTAGTTTGTTGTATTAGTGTCAAAAGGAATAAATTCTGAAAGGTCTTTTTTGTCCGAATTCGAAGATAAGCCTGCTTCCGTTCCCAAATGAAAGACTGAAGATTTTTCTTCGGACAATGGGATCAACTTCTTGAGATCTTCCATAGTCTGTCTGGAATCGCAGGCATAATAATCTGCATGATGGAGAGAGTTCGATATCCAATTTTGCAAAAGCTTGCCCGATTTAGAGGTTTTGGGAGCTTGGGTAAAATCTCCCTTCGCTGCACGAATCGCAATCAAATCATGGCAGGTTACGATTTTCTTCACTCTACTTATTCTGCTTAGCTTTGGTAAGTAGATAGCGTTTGAATGATCAATGATATGCACCAAGTGAACAGGATCATTCCGTAAAAGAAACTCTGTCTTTAATCTTTTGGGAAATAGTAAGTATTTGTCGATATATGATGCCCACTTACTAAGTTTTCCGTATAAACAAACATTCCTGAAAACGGAAGTGGGATAAATTTCTTTGATCTCAAGATTAGGGTGATCATTTTTATTGGAAATTAGTAGTTCTCCAAAGCGTAGCATGCTTTGTTGATTGTCTGAGCGGTAATTCGTTACTACCAAGACCTGTGCATGATGTTTCAAGAAGGTTTTTTCTCTGAAATCGCTGCGGCGAGGCAAAGACCACTGCCAAATGCGGCAAAACCGAGATTGGTTGGTTGTCCAAGTATGCCAAAGAGTAAGATTGGGCCAGCCGCTCCAAATAAGAAGATAGCAAGATAACTTCCTTGTTTTACTGCCCTAATACACGAGATGAGTAAATCTTTTGTGATCCATAATCTCCAGATTATAAAAAAGATTCCAATCATTAATCCATTTTCCATAATAGGTCTTGACCAAGAAAGCTCAGCGCCACCATATCCTCCTCCCAAAGCGGCACCAGCTCTCGTTGCCGATCCTAAACCATTGCCAAAGAAACTTGTAAAGAGGCTGTAATAATAGGGTGCTGCTATAATGTCTGTATACCTTTTAAAATAGGCTTCGATAGGATTACCTTCAACATTTGCGGCTTCTTCAAATCGTAAGCTAAGGAAATCTAAGCCCTCTTTGAATAGATCAATTTGCGAATAAAGTAACAAGGCAAGTGTGCTAAATGCTAAAACTGAGGTTGCAATTTTACCAAATTCGGATGGACGGTAGTAGGCTAAAAAAGCAATACATCCAATTACCTGTAGGCATTCAGCTATCACTGAACGACTTCCTGCAGTAACCATGGCAAGCAAGGTGGCACTGGTACCCAAGTATATCATCCACTTTGGAAAAGAATCCTTTACTAAGAATCCGTAAATAATATATGCAACCGTAAAACAGTAATAGAATACAATTCCACTTACAAAGGTAAATGTACCAGATGCTCTTACTTTTCCACCTGAAGTTTCCAGTTGTGAACCAACTCCTCCCGCAGCTGTGTTTATAATTGCTTCCGCATCGGCCTGAAATTGCTGTGCTACTACCCAAGTCATGGGAGCTGCCAGTACAAGGAATGCTTTTCCGAAATCCAAGACATCTTCCCAGGTAAGCACACGGGCCATGATGAAAATAAGAGGGAAGTGAAGAAGGTTTGTGCGGGCGCCGTAGGCAATGGTGGCAGGGTGGGCTTGATTAATCAGGATGGATAACACAACTGCAAGCGTTACCCAAAGTAAGCATTTTTGCAGATACTTATTATTAAGTGGAAAGACGCCTCGGGCATAGCATAGGTAATAAATCCAAATAACAAGTGGATCCCTGATGATAAGGAGCCCTTGTGACAACCCCGGTAGAAACCATTTTCTTAAAGCTCCCTCAAAAAGTAAAAGCAGAAAATAAGCCCAGATTAGTTTTTTGATAAAGGCATAATCCGTTACCACTGCATGTGATGTCATCTTTCCCCTTGGTAAACTTCTTGGTAAGGAGATAGTTTCTGTTGTGTTCATTAGTTATGTGATTTCAAGTATTCGTTCAGAGTTAGACAAGTTGAAATCGATAATTCTTTGAGCATAGCTTGCCCAAGAGTATTGCTTCGCTTTTGTTTGGCACAACTGCCGAATCTCATCTATTTTTCTACCCTTTGCTATTAGGGTACGAATGGCAGCGGCTATTTTTTCAGGTGATCGAATCGGAATAAGGTGTCCGGTTATCCCTTCATCGACCAAATCTTCACCTCCTGCGTTAGGAGTCACGATAATAGGTAATCCACAAGAGAGGGCTTCCTGTTGTACTAATGCCCGGCCTTCAACAATCGAGGGTAATACCAAGGCATCGTGCTCTTTCATGATTTCACGAACCTTCAGATTTGGACAAGGGGGGAAATATGCAAATTCAGCCAATTGCTTTCGGTAAAACTCCATCGGCATCGAGGGCTGTCCTAAGATCGATAAAGAAACCGGTTCTCCACTCAGTAATTTCATCGCTTCAAAAAGATCGGCAAGTCCTTTGCGCTGGCTCATCGACCCGACAAATAAAACCTTGAGAGTATTGTTTTGAGTTGAGCGTTCAAAATTTAGTGGTTCATACCTCGGACTACCAAACTGGGAGATTTGGCAGGCTGTTTTCTGCCTGATTTTCAAGGGTATCGAATCCAGCACAAATTGACTTGGACAGGTAATCCGGTCCGCAAGCCTTAATTCTTCTTCTTTCCGAAAAAGTTTTTCTTCCGGTTCCCGGGTACTTTCAAGAGTTGGTTCCCATTCAGGGTACCTTTCTGCTTCTTCGGCAAGCAATCTCCTCACGGTTCCCCAGTGAGCGATAGGTAGTTCATAAGAACATTGGATGCCCAGTTCTTTTGCCTGGACAAAGGAATAGAAGCAACCGTCTTCATAAGCATGTAAGATTTGTGAGTTAATAGTGCTTAATTCGTTGGAGACTTTGTAGTCTAGAGCTTGGTAGGAGTGATCGGCTTTACGGCTTTTCTTTGCCTGATTACCTTTTGATAGCAATCGAGCAACTTCTGTCACCCATTGCCGAGAAATCAATTTATCGGGAATAGCATATTGTCTTTTCTTGCCGACAAAAGCTGAGATAAAGTAGTTGGCTCCTTTTCCTGCTCCAATGGTTGTAAGAAATTTTTCCAATTGTTTCTGATCGTTGAGCTGATGAAGAAGGGCTCGAACAAAAGTGTTTCCAGTGGGGTGCGAAACGACAAATCTTTCCAAGATTCCCGTCATGTATTTCTTTTTTTCTTCGACCACTGATGGATTGGGTCTTCCACCCATCTAAAGAAGAGCCAGGCTACCAAGATTACGGGGAGTAGATAAATGAGGGAGATTAGAAAGTTGGCAGGCTTCTCTTCAAAAACCTCACGATGTAGGTAGCCGAATAATCTAAAGAGCGGAAAATGAATCAGGTACAACGAGAAAGAAATTTGACCAATCCAAGAAATAGCTTTGGTCAGTCTATTTCCGATCATTTGCATAATATATCGTGGATGAGATAAGCAGAAAATAAAAAAGAGGGAGTAAAATGCAGTCCATGCGAAATACTGTGTCCAAGTCTCCCAAATTTGATATCTGCTCATCAGGGCAACACCCAAGCTTAATCCAATTGTAGAAAGTAAATAACTCAGCTTTATTCGGTTTAATATCTGATCGCGATAGAGCTTGGCAAGCCATGACCCTAGAAGCCAACTTGGCCAAAGAAAAAGGGCGGTAAAAGTCAACCAATTGTAACCTTGCTCACTAAGGAGGACACAGAATCCGCTTATACTCAAAGAAAAAATCCACAAAAGATGGCCTTTGTTGGATGCGAAAAATAAAAAAGCCATCGGATATAGAAGATAAAATTCTATCTCCAGTGGAATGGTCCACAGGGAAGGGTTGCTAAGGAATTGCCCGCTTTCCGGTGGGTAGTTCTGCGAAATGGTGGCCACCCGAAAGATTCTATCAATATCCCAAGTTTTATCCCCCCAAACGGTTAGGCAGAGGTAGCTGATGCCAGCACTGAACACTAAGGCGACAAAGTAAGTTGGATAAATCCTCCAAAATCGACGAATCAAATAAGTTTTCCAGCAGGGCTTAGCGTTTTCAGTTGTATTCGGGTAATGGATACAAAATCCGCTAATGAGAAAGAAGAGGACAACCGCATACCCCATGAATGGGGTTGGGATGGACAGCCAAGCCATGGCTTTGGCAAAGGATGAATATTCATTCGGATAACTGATGATTCGCCACCATCCAATCCACAGATCCACTCTGACATGA
>MDSZ01045131.1_pt1 | contig 10479 bp, 11 predicted proteins | sample 811201 | NCBI WGS metagenome assembly MDSZ01 (sample SAMN05326647, study PRJNA326480) | marine metagenome | isolation source: seawater | place: Indian Ocean: North | collected 2010
AATCTTATGTACACTCCAGATGTATTTATTGTAGAACTCGACATTGAAGGCGAAAAGTATAAGGCTGTAATGCAAGATTTGCAATTTCATCCAGTTACAGATAATCTACTTCATATCGATTTTCTGGAAGTTTTTGACGACAAAGAAGTAACAGTAACTATTCCAGTTCACTTAACTGGAAATTCAGTAGGAATTAGAAATGGGGGAATCCTTTCTTTCAGAAGAAGAAAGATTATTACAAGGGCAATTCCTGGGAACCTTCCAGACTACATTGAAGTAGATATTGAAGATATAGGTATAGGAGAATCGGTTTACATCAAAGATTTGCGTGTAGATGAATACACTTTCTTAGCGCCAGACAATGCTGTAGTAGTTGGGGTAAGAACAGCACGAAATGTAATTGAAGAAACAGAAGATGAGGAACAAGGAGAAGAAGGAGAGGCAACTGAGGGAGAAGAAAGTGCAGCTGAAGGCGCCCCTGCAGAAAGCACTCCATCTGATTCAGCAGAAGATGTAGCAGAAGAGAAACCAGCAGCTGAATAATAATGAAATACTTAATCGTAGGATTAGGTAACCCAGGTGTTGAGTATGAGAATACTCGTCACAACATAGGATTTAAAGTATTGGATGCTCTTAATGAGACATCCGATACTTCTTTTACCACTGAAAAAAACGCAAACATTTCTTCCATCAAATACAAAGGGAGAACGCTTCATCTTGCTAAGCCAACAACTTTTATGAATTTGAGTGGAAAGGCCGTAAATTACTGGCTGCAAAAACATAAAGTTGATATTAATAATTTGTTGATTATCACAGATGATATTGCACTTGATTTTGGCACTTTACGCCTTAGAGGAAAGGGAACTTATGGCGGGCACAATGGGATGAAAGATATTGAAGCTGTATTAGGAAACAACAATTACGCTAGATTGCGTTTTGGAGTTGGAAATAATTTTGCTAAAGGGATGCAATCCGAATATGTGTTGAGTAATTGGAACGTGGATGAGGAAGCCAAGTTAGACGAAAGAATAGCACAATCTGTAAAAATCGTTCAAGCATTTTGTACCATTGGTATTAGCAAAACCATGTCTGAGTTTAACGGCAAATAATTAAGCCAAATATTTAGCAATATTTACTTTTTCAGCAATCACGGAATGTAATTTTCTTACTAAAACTCTTTCTTGACTCATAGAATCTCGGTCTCGTAAAGTTACCGTATTATCTTTTAAAGTTTGATGATCTACTGTAATACAGAAAGGTGTTCCAATTGCATCTTGTCTTCTGTATCTTTTTCCGATAGAATCTTTTTCTTCATATTGACAATTAAAATCTACTTGAAGAGAGCTCATTATTTCTCTTGCTTTTTCTGGCATTCCATCTTTTTTGGTAAGCGGTAGGATAGCAGCTTTTAAAGGGGCTAAAACAGGAGGTATTTTAAGGACGACTCTACTTTCTCCATTTTCTAATTCTTCTTCATTGTATGAATGACTTAAAACGGCAAGGAACATTCTGTCAAGTCCAATGGAAGTTTCTACAACATAGGGCACATAACTTTCATTTATTTCAGGATCAAAATATTGTAATTTTTTTCCTGAATATTCTTGATGTGCTTTTAAATCAAAATCAGTTCTGGAGTGAATCCCTTCTAATTCTTTAAATCCGAATGGAAATTTAAATTCAATATCAGCTGCTGCATTGGCATAATGCGCTAAGGTTTCATGATCATGCAAACGATAATTATCTTCTCCCATCCCTAAGGATTGGTGCCATTTCATACGGAATTCTTTCCAGTATTGGTACCATTTTATTTCTTCACCAGGACGAACAAAAAATTGCATTTCCATTTGTTCAAATTCTCTCATTCGGAAAATAAATTGACGAGCTACAATTTCATTTCTAAAGGCTTTACCAATTTGTGCAATTCCGAAAGGAATTTTCATTCTTGCAGTTTTTTGTACATTCAAGAAGTTTACAAAAATTCCTTGTGCCGTTTCTGGTCGTAAATACAAATCAGAAGAAGCATCTGTAGTTGCTCCCATTTGTGTTTTAAACATCAAATTAAACTGCCGAACATCTGTCCAATTATTTGTTCCAGAAACAGGGCATTTTATATCTAATTCTTCAATTAAAGATTTTACAGCTTCCAGATTCCCAGAAGAAAGAGAGCTATGCATCTTTTCATTGATGTCATCAATTTTTTTCTGTCTTTCTATAACCCTTCCATTAGTAGAAACGAATTCTTCTCTGTTGAAAGCATCTCCAAAACGCTTGCCAGCTTTCACACAATCTTTTTCAATTTTCGCCTGAATTTTTGCAATATGATCTTCAATCAGAACATCTGCTCTATATCTTTTTTTCGAATCTTTATTATCAATTAAAGGATCGTTAAAAGCGTCCACATGACCAGAAGCTTTCCAAGTAGTAGGGTGCATAAAAATTGCAGCATCTAATCCCACAATGTTTTCATGCATATTTACCATGGATTTCCACCAATAGTTTTTGATGTTATTTTTCAGCTCTACTCCATTCGGGCCATAATCATAAGTAGCTGACAAACCATCATAAATCTCTGAGGATTGAAACACATATCCATACTCCTTACAATGTGCGACTACTTTCTTAAAAATGTCCTCATAATTTGCCATAGGCGCAAAAGTAGTAATTTATTGTAGTTTTGCTTTTATGATTCAAGTAGAAGATAAAATAATTTCCTTGGATGTTTTTGAAAAGCACTTTGTATGCGATTTAAAGGCCTGCAAAGGCGCATGTTGTGTTGAAGGAGATGCGGGTGCCCCTTTATTAGATGAAGAGGAGGAAATTTTGAAAAAAATTTATGAAGATGTAAAACCCTACATGAGAAAAGAAGGAATTGATGTGGTAGAAAACAAGGGTGTTGCAGTAATTGATTCAGAAGGAGATTTAACCACAAATCTAGTAAATAATAAAGAATGCTCCTTTGTGATATTTGAAAATGGCATTGCTAAGTGCTCTATAGAAAATGCGCATAATGATGGTGTGGTAGATTTTAAAAAACCTATTTCTTGTCACCTGTACCCTATTCGTATTAAGGAGTACAAAGACTTTGATGCAGTAAATTATGAGGAAATTAAAATATGCCAACCAGGGTGTGAATGTGGAAGCAAACTAAAAGTGCCGCTTTACGCTTTCTTAAAAGAACCTCTTACTCGAAAATATGGAGAAAATTGGTATCAAGAATTATTGGAGGCTGCTAAGTTGTTGAATGCTTAACATCTCAAAAATTTTTTGTCTAAATAAAAAGTACAAAATGGAATAACGGAGGCCACTAATACAATAAAGAACTCTGTTTTATTCCAATGCCTCTTATCTTTTAATATGTAAGCCAGAACAATGTAAGTCATAAACAATATTCCGTGCGGCATACCTAAAAGTTTTACCCAATGTTCATCACCTCCCCAATATTTAATAGGAACAGCTATAAAAAGAAGGAGTATGTAAGATACTCCCTCTAACAATGCTACAATTCTAAAAGTGCTATTCATTATTTAAATGCATTTTCTCCTGTTATGTCTAATCCAGTAATTAACAAGTGTATATCGTGGGTTCCTTCATAAGTAATAACAGATTCTAAATTCATCATATGTCTCATGATGGAGTACTCACCCGTAATTCCCATAGCGCCTAAAACTTGTCTTGCTTCACGAGCAATTTTAAGCGCCATGTCTACATTATTTCTTTTGCACATTGAAATTTGTGCAGAAGTTGCTCTCTCGTCATTTCTTAACACTCCTAATCTCCAAGTTAAGAATTGAGCTTTAGTAATTTCGGTAATCATTTCCGCTAATTTCTTTTGTTGTAACTGATAAGATGCAATTGGTTTCCCAAACTGAATTCTTTCTTTTGCATATCTTAATGCAGTATCGTAACAATCCATTGCAGTACCAATGGTTCCCCAAGCAATACCATACCTCGCTGAATCTAAACAACCAAGAGGTGCTCCTAATCCATCTTTATTTGGCAATATGTTTTCTTTAGGAATTTTTACATTATCAAAAACTAGTTCCCCGGTTGCAGAAGCTCTTAAACTCCATTTCCCATGCGTTTCTGGAGTGGAAAATCCTTCCATTCCTCTTTCAGCAATCAAGCCTTTTATTCTTCCTTCTTCATCCTTTGCCCACACTACTGCAATATCTGCAAATGGTGAATTTGAAATCCACATTTTTGCTCCATTCAACAAATAATGATCCCCCATATCTTTTATATTAGACCTCATCCCTCCAGGATTGGATCCATGATCTGGTTCGGTTAATCCAAAGCAACCAATAAATTCTCCTGTTGCTAATTTTGGCAAGAATTTCTGTTTCTGTTCTTCACTTCCGTATTTCCAAATAGGATACATAACCAAAGATGATTGAACAGAAGCTGTAGAACGTATCCCGCTATCTCCTCTTTCCAATTCTTGCATAATAAGCCCGTAAGAAATCTGGTCTAAGCCTGCACCTCCATATTCTTCTGGAATATATGGTCCAAAAGCGCCTATTTCTGCTAATCCAGGAATAATGTGTTTTGGAAATTCAGCATTTTGACAAGCATCTTCAATAATTGGAGAAATTTCTCTTTTTACCCATTCCCTTGCTGCATCTCTAATTAATTTATGTTCTTCTGTTAGTAATTCATCTAACAAAAAATAATCTGGAGCTTCATATAAATCTTGTGACATAATATTGTTAATTTTTTGGCAAAAATACCTTTTTTAATAAGACTGAGAAAGGCATCATAAAACATATATTTGTAAATAATAAAAAGATAAAATTGACTTTTAGCGATACATTTTTCCTCATACTTTCTTTTAACTTACTTTTAATAGCTCAATTAAAAGCTTTTTATTGGAAATTTACCAAGCAATTGTTCTTAAGTGTGTTTGCCCAACGCTATGCAAATCAGTATTTGAAAGAGGAGAATGTCTTTACCGAAAGAGTTACTCTGTTAGTAACTATTATAATGCTGATTAACACAAGTCTATTTTTTGCTAAAAGTATATATGGGGCAGATTTGGTGCCAATAGAGTTTTGGAATACAGCATTAGTTATAGCAATTTTTTTTATAGTTAAATTCATAGCCATTCGCCTCTTGGGACACATATTTATGCTAAATGCATTGGCTAAATTGGGGGTGTATTTCTCTTTTTTATTCGACAGAGTAATGGGAATAGTCCTTTTCCCCATTGTTGTTTTCATGTTCTTTTCACCTATCTATGCGCACTCTGTTTTAATTGCCTTTTCTGTAGGAGTTATTCTAGCGTTTTTACTGATAAAAGTGTTTTGGATATGGAAAATTGGAATTGGAGGCTTTGGACTTTCCAAAACGTATTTATTTCTGTATCTTTGCATCCTCGAAATTTCACCACTTTTAGTTTTAACCAAAGTGGTGTTTTATTAGGTGAAAAAAAATTTAGCTGCAATGGAAGAAAGAAACAAAAAGGTAAAATCTATACTTATATCGCAACCAAAGCCAGAAAATGGGAAATCCCCTTACTTTAATTTGGCAAAAAAACATAAGGTAAAGATAGATTTCATTCCATTTATTCATGTTGAAGAAATAACAACTCAAGAATTCAAACAACAGAAGATTAGTATTTTGAATCATGATGCGGTAATATTTACCAGTAAAAATGCTATGGACCATTATTTCATGATGTGTGAGAAACTTAGAATCAAGGTTCCTGAAAGCATGAAGTATTTTTGCGTTTCTGAAGCAATTGCTTACTATTTACAAAATTTCATAATATTCAGAAAAAGGAAGGTATTTACTGGTGAGCAAATGTTTTCACAACTTGTGCCTATACTTAAAAAACACAAAGAGTGTAAATTTTTATTGCCTTGCTCAGACCTTATTAAAGAGCGAATAGTAGAAACACTTGAAAGTAATGGGATTAATTTTACCAAAGCAACAATGTACAAAGTTGTATGTTCTGATTTGTCGCATTTGCAAAATGTATACTATGATATATTGGTCTTTTTTAGCCCAACAGGAATCACTTCACTTTATGAAAACTTTCCGGATTTTAAGCAAAATGACACAAGAATTGCTGCTTTTGGACCAACAACTGCCAAGTCGGTGAATGACCATAAATTGATTTTAGATATTGATGCGCCAAATGAAAAAGCACCATCTATGTCTATGGCGCTTGACCAATACATAAAAGTATCCAACAAAAGAAGAAGGTAATTCTAAGATGACAAGTAAAAATTAAGGAGCTTTTGCTCCTTTTCTTATTTACAAAATGAGTAATTTTCCCGCATGCAAAAACTTTGTAAAGCAGAACGACTATTTGGCAAAAAACAAGTTGACTTTCTTTTCGAAAAAGGAGACAAATTCACTTTAGGAAACTTTGTTATTGTTTGGATTTATAAAAATAATCAGTCAGCTTTTCCAGCTCAAGTACTAATAAGTATTCCTAAAAAAAAGATAAGCAAGGCAACTGCAAGAAATAAGCTGAAAAGATTGATAAAAGAAGCTTATAGAAAGCAGAAAAAACTGCTTTATCAACGATTAACAAATCAAAAAAAGCAGATACAATTTGCGATTATTTATCAAAACACCAATATCTTAACATATAAGGCAATTGAATCAGAAATAAATTTAGTATTAAATCGTTTAGTAAATAAGCTTTGAAAAAACTTATTAGTTATATCTTTATCTCAATAATAAAAATCTATAAATATATGATTTCTCCATTTTTTTCACCAAGATGTCGCTATACTCCAACTTGTTCGGAATATGGCATTCAAGCTATTGAAAAATATGGTGCATTTAAGGGAGGAATTTTAACAATTAAAAGAATTTTTTCCTGCCATCCTTGGGGTGGAGATGGGCATAATCCTGTACCATAAAACTAAACAAATGAAGAAAAAAATTAAAATTTCATTATTAGCAATTAGCCTATTTCTTGCATCAATATTATCATTTAGCTTCACAGATAATTATTTTGAAATGGCTAAAAACCTGGACATTTTCACCTCCCTTTACAAGGAGTTAAATACTTATTATGTGGACGAAACTGATCCTGGAAAATTAATGAAAAAAGGAATTGACGCCATGTTAAAATCATTAGATCCGTACACAACTTATATTCCAGAATCAGAGATTGAAGATTTTCGTTTTATGACTACAGGACAATATGGAGGGATAGGTGCACTCATTACAAAAAGAGGAGATTATGTTTATATTAGTGAGCCTTATGAAGGTTTCCCAGCACAAAAGGCTGGGCTAATGGCTGGGGATAAAATATTGGAAATTAATGGTGTTTCTGCAAAAAGTAAAACCACTGAAGAGGTAAGTAAGGTACTGAAAGGACAGCCTAATACAACTGTAAGTTTACTTGTAGAAAGGAAAAATCTAGACAAAGCCTTTCAGCTAAGTTTTGAAAGAGAAAAAGTGACTGTGAAAAGTGTGCCTTATTACGGATTTGTTGCTGATGGAATTGGTTACATCAAGCTCAGAAGTTTTACGCGAAATTGCAGTAAAGATATCAAGGATGCTTTGGCAGTACTAAAAGAAGAAAAAGGTATGAAAGGATTGATTTTAGATTTGAGATCAAATCCAGGTGGGTTATTAAACGAATCGGTAAATATTTCCAACATTTTTATAGAAAAAGGGGAAGAAATTGTAAGTACCAAAGGAAAAATAAAAGAATGGGAAAAAGTATATAAGGCAACACAGAAAGCGGTAGATACTCAAACACCATTAGTGGTGCTAATCAATCAAACTTCTGCTTCCGCTTCCGAAATCGTTTCTGGTGTAGTGCAAGATTTAGATAGAGGAGTAGTAATTGGTAACAGAAGCTTTGGAAAAGGATTAGTTCAACAAAGCAGGAAGCTATCCTACAACACACAGTTAAAAGTAACTATCGCTAAATATTACACTCCTAGCGGGAGATGCATACAAGCATTAGATTATTCTAATCGAAATGAAGATGGTAGTGTAGGTAAAATAGCAGACACATTAAAAACTGCTTTTAAAACCAAAAATGGCAGAACGGTTTATGATGGAGGGGGTATAGAACCAGATATTGAAGTAGAAAAAAGCCCGATTAGCAATATAGCTATTAGCTTAATACAAAAGAGATTAATTTTTGATTATGCTACTGATTATCGCCATAGCAATGAAAAGATTGCTGCTGTGGAGGATTATCAGTTTTCAGACTTTGAAGATTTCAAATTGTTTTTGTCAGATAAAGAATACGAATATACCACCGAAACAGAAGATGTGATTCAGGAACTGAAAGAAGTTGCTGAAGAGGAACTCTACTATGAAAGTATTTCGCCAGAATATGATGCCTTAATTACAAAATTAACGGCTAATAAAAAAGATGATTTAAATAAGTTCAAATCAGAAATAATTGAACTTTTAACAGGGGAAATAGCAAGTAGGTATTATTATCAAAAAGGAAGAATTATAGCCAATTTGCAGTTTGATGAAGACGTGCAAGAAGCAATTAAGATATTGTCAAATCAAGAGCAATACAATAGCATATTAGTAGGAGCTTTGGATTAATAAAATGAACAGCAATATTTCCTCAAATCTTTATTATTACAGCTTAATATATATTGCGCTCACCATTCCTTTTCAGTTAAAATTTCTTCCCTTTTCATTAGGAATAATAGCAGTTGGTTTGTCTTGGTTTTTTGGCAGAAATTTATCAAAGAAGATCAAAAAATTTATAACAAATCCTTACGCTATGTTAATGAGTGGTCTTTATTTAGTTTACCTTATTAGTCTTTTGTATTCCGAAAACTCAACTTATGCCTTTAATGATTTAGTATTAAAACTCCCTTTGATTTTATTGCCCCTATTTTTAAGTACCACTGAAAAATTGAAATTTTCTCAATACCACTCAATTTTAAAGACATTTGCAGTTTCTACATTTTTTGCTGCTATCATTACCCTAATTATTGCTTACTATAATTATTTAAAAACAGGACTACTGAAATATTTCTTTTATCATGATTTAACTATTTTTATGCATTCGGCTTATTATGCTCTTTATGCCCTGTTTTCCATTGCTATTTTTATTTATTTTATTCATCATACACAAAAGAAAAAACATAAAATTATTTATGCTGGTATGGTATTTGGACTGGTTGTTTTTTTGTTTTTACTTTCAGCTAGGCTGCAGTTGCTGATTTTTTGCTTGCTTCTAACGGCATACACAATTGCTATTGCTTATCACAGAAAACGCATTTTATTAGGTGTTACAATTTTATTATTGTGTTATGTTTTCGTCTTTGTAATGGCTACTTTTCTACCTGCCATTAGTACACGGATTAATCAGACCAAAAAGGATTTTGAAAACATGAATTATCCCAAAACCAATAGTGATCCTAGGGTGCAAATTTGGGATGCCGCATTTAATGTAGTTAAACAAAACCATCTGTTCGGAACGGGAGTAGGAGATGTAAAAGATGCGCTTATAGCTCAATATGTAGAATTATCTGAAGAAAATGCAGAAAAAGAATCTCAAGTAAAAAATAAAATAATTGAGATTCAAAACAATCAAATATGGATGAAACATATACAACATAAGGCAAAAGCTAATAATATTTCAATGGAGGATCAGCTTTACTTAGATGCTATATATGTTTTAAATGCCAACGAAAGCAGGTATAAATACTTTATAAAAAAAGCTTACAATTATCATGGGCAATTTTTACAAACCCTTGCAGCTGTAGGTATTTTAGGGTTTCTCTTTTTGCTCTTTTCAATCGTATTTCCAGCTTTTATATTGGGCTGGAAAAAGCAAAACTATTTATTGTTGACAATGATGTTTATGGTATTTGCAAGTTTAATTACAGAATCTATGTTAGAAAGGCAAGCGGGAGTAATTTTATATGCTTTTTTCAGCAGCTTGTTAATTGTAACTAAAAAAGAAATTAGTGATAAATCCGTTTAATTCTCCTATTGAGAGTGGCTAGAATTTCATAAGCAATTGTATCTATTTTTTTTGCAATTTCAGCAACTGAATTTTCTTTCCCAAACACAATCACTTCATCTCCTTCTTTTGCGTCAATAGCGCTAATATCAACCATAAAACTATCCATACTTATTTTGCCAATTATTTTTGCAGTTGAATTGTTGATTCGAACTTTTCCTTTTCCATCACCTAATTTACGATTTATTCCATCTGCATATCCCAATGGAATAATTGCAATCTTCATTTTTTTTTCAGCCACAAATGAAGTATCATAGCCAACGGAATCACCTATTTGCAAACACCTTATTTGTGCCAAATTACTCACCAATTTTCCAACTGGCATTAAATCTTCATCATCCCCAATTCCATATAACCCTATACCTAATCGAACCATTTGATTTTGCGCTTTGGTAAATCGCAAAGCCCCTGCAGTATTGAGGATATTCCTTTTAGGATTGATGTTTAGTTTTTCATCAAAAGCATCACAAACGCCATTGAACTTTTCAATTTGATTATAAGTAAAAGCA
>MDSZ01004858.1_pt1 | contig 10478 bp, 1 predicted proteins | sample 811201 | NCBI WGS metagenome assembly MDSZ01 (sample SAMN05326647, study PRJNA326480) | marine metagenome | isolation source: seawater | place: Indian Ocean: North | collected 2010
GAAGAACAGGTCTGGCTTGTGATGAAGAACGGAGAGAAGTTCGGAGACCCCACTACCAACGAATCGATTGCCCTTTCGTTATTCGACCAAGCTCGAGGATCTTCCTCTTCCTATGAATTAATGGATGAACCAAGCCACTATGACTTGGGAGGTTATAGGTATACCAAGGATCTGTATGATGACTATTTTGATATCTCCACCGGACTCCATAGGGCCAATGCAAAATTAGGAATGTTGAGGGCGTTCTTAACAACCGGATTTGATCTAGGGGAACTAGTATCCATCTACGATGGGATTTCGTCAATCGACTCCTACGAAGTTACCGATTATGATGGTGGGACCACTACAAGGAACCACGAAATCAGATACTTTGCAGTTGACAACAGACTTTACCCGTTGGGGGGGATGTACAATGCGGACTACTCAAGCTACCACCGAGGGCAAACTACCGGAATCTTCCACGCGCCTACCCATCTTTCTGGCTTGGACATAGACACATACATCACTACCACTTATGAGACAAATCAAGGGATGATGTCCTCCCAGGAGTATCAAGACAGGTACTTGGAAGATATCAGATCCCAAGCATCCGGGGCAACCACCGCAGATGAGATAATTGCCATCAATGATATTGAATACCAGCACACTGCTGATTTCTTCGAAACAATGGTTGCTAGGACCTATGTCGGTTACGGAACCTCAACTCTGGGATTAGAATCTCCTGGTGGCCAGATCGGAGAAGCGGACTCCCCATCTTCATGGATCGCACCCAGTGCCTTATCAGGCTCTCCGGGAAGCTACCTAGAAGATGCAATGGCATTGCCGGGAGCAATGATGAATCACTTCGTGATATCCAATTGGTACGACCCAACAGACGGCTCTCATTGTGAGACAAACGAGACTGGTGTAAAGATAGACCAGTATTGTGGAACTGTGTACGACTCTAACAGGTTCGTAAAGATACTGAAATACTACAGCGGGGCTACTTTGGAAGGAACAGTCACTCTAGAAGGGGTAGGCCCAATTCCGAACGCAAGGATCCTTGTAGAGAGAGACGCTTTCAGCGGAGAGGAAGAGGAGGAGGATGGTCGGGTAATCGACAAAGACTCCAGGACCTTCTGGATCCCAATAGGTTCTACTCAGGCGGACGAAAATGGGGACTTCTCATTCGTTGTGCCCTCTGGGAAGATCAGAGTTTCGGTATTCAGTGGCGAAACCAATTTGGATCAAGGGAGATCTGCCATAATGACGGGAATGGGCTATGCGATGAGCGAGCTCTTCACTGAGGACCCTCCGGATAGAAACGTCAACCCAGTAACAGGAATTCTAGGCGAGGTCTATGGGGCAACATGGCTAAAACACGCCATCATAAACGTCTCAGGTTCAGATGGGCATAGTAACGGTAAGTCTGTGATCGACGCCTCAATTTCGGTCGACTCTTCCGCTGCTTCAGGTATTCTTTCCTGGGCAGGGCAACTCGACTTCGAAGGGGAACCTGTCCTATCAACCAATGTTGTACTGACCCCTACTTCTGAAGAGGTTTCCATCCAGCCTTATGTCGTTCCAACATCGAATGGGTCCATAACAGGTGAATCCTTGAAATTTAGTGGATCCGGAGAGGTTACATTCTCAGGTGAAGGCTCAGTAATTTCCCAGGGTCCCGTATCTATTAGCGAATTCACGGGGACTCAGACACAAACGATTTACGATAACCATAGCGTAGCGGGAGATGGCGAATTCACCGGTAGAGGTTCTCTAGAGGGGTCCATAACAGATGAGAGCCCCACGCCCCCATGCTCAGACTCAGAGGTACCTGTTGGAAGCAACGTTTGCTCCTTGGGAGAGGGCAAATTCCTGCTAAATGGAACAGTAAAAGCCTCTGGTAGATTCACATCAGAAGGCGTCAGCGAGTATACTAGGAACCTAGTCCAAGCCTCCTTGATAGGTTCCGGCACTTTCACTACTGATACATCACAAGATCGAGAAGGCTATGGGACAATCAATGGTTCCGGCACCTTCTCCGGAGAGGGGACTTTCAGTGGTCCAATGGTCAGTCCAGGATCTTTCCATGTCGTAGACGCCTTACCGGGTTCATACAAGATCTCAGTAGATTTCGGAGAAGGAAATTTGGTCGAATTGGGACAAATTTTCCAGATCCCCCGGGAACCATCAAGTTCACTAACACCAGTAACGATATTCGGAGGGGCAGTGAAGGGCTTGGTTTCATTACATTCGGGAGAGGCTCTTTCTAGTGAAGTGATGATCTTGCCAATTAACGATTCCTCAGCCACTTCCCTGGAGGAGTGTCCATCTATTGTCTCTCCCCCTTGCACCGTATCCCCTGGGGAAGATGGCTCCTTCGAAATCGGGCCAATAATACCGGGTTCCTATATGGTCCAAGTAGATGTGGACGATGACGGGTTCCCAGAAATTTCAGAAACATATGTGTTCCAAGCAGACGAAGACACACTTTCCTCATTCCCCGCAGTGGTCCCAGAAACGTCAGATATCACTTTCACTCTAACCGATGGCGATTCAACAGTGGATAACTTATCTATCGATTTTAGATCAGTAAACCAATCGATCCCACCGGTTACAGCAATCTTCGATGACAATTCAGGAAATTACTTTGCAGAGTTGACTCCTGGTGAATGGATTTTGAATTACACTCTAAATGACGAGAAGCAACTTTGGCAAAAGATCGAAATCGCTTCCGAGGATATCTCCTCCTCATTTGAATTCCAAGTCAGCCAAGTGGTAAGGGGAGTCATCACTGATGGCTCTGGAAAGACTAATCCCGATGAGCTAATTCCCGGGCAACCTGTTTCATTCCAAGAAGTAATCTTCCAGTGGGACGGTTTCACCGTTTCATCAACAACTGACTCGAATGGAAACTTTAGCGTCGTGCTTCCTAGATTGGAATGGGTCGATGCTACTGTAGAGAGGATGGTTGGTGCAGGTGGGTTCTTGTCAAATGGATCTAGATTCCAAGTCACAGAGGGAATGTCGGATATCTCAATAGATCTTAGAAGCGCTATGGTCGTGTTGGGTTCTTCTAGCCTAAATAGAGAAGGTAATACGTACAATCAAGCTTTCTCTGGGTGGAGGCCAGTATACGCGCAGGCAAACAATCTAGATGGTTTCACAAACTCGGTTTGGAGGGAGGAAATAGACGAACTGGGTAGGTTCGACATGCTACTCCCATTTGGAAACTGGTCGTTCACGTTGGATGCAGGTGATATATCCTCCAGTTCACAGACAATGGAAGTAAACTCCACGCCAGATTCGGTCGAACTACTGCTCTTGCCTGTTGAGAATAGCACAGTCAGCATCGAGTTTTTCATCGATCATGGACGGGATAACAATCTATCTAACGGGACCCTAGTTCCAAACAATTTCCCATTCGAAATCACGCCCCTTACCTCTAACGGCTTGGGATACTCAGTCGAGTCCGATGGACAGGAGTGGGTCTCAAACGGAGAAGCCAGAGTTTCTCTAGAACCCGGAAGGTACAGAATTGTTGTCGAAAGAGCAAACTCCTCTGATGGCTCACTGTTCGACACCCTTTACGACACCAACAAGGTCTTCGATGTAGGGATTGATCCGTCGCAAATTGAGAGATCAATAGGTTTCGAGCCTTTGTGGCTTGTGAACATAACACTAAACGATCAAGCCGGATTCCCACTGGAAAACCATGTCGTCAGAATGAAAAACATGGAAAGTAGTTGGATACAGACCTTAACCACGGATGATGAAGGTAGGATTTTGGACTATATGCAAGAGGGCGACTGGGTCTTAATTGTAGATGAGTTCGAAAGCGACTCTGGCGTGCCAGAGGGCCTTCGAAAGGCGATATCAGTATCTGGAGATTCAGCCGGCGTAGCTCAGAACTTCGAGACTTCGGAACTAGCAATGGTGGCAATAGAATTGTTCTCCGACCCTCTTGGGATGAATTTAGGAGAAATGGAAATTACTTTCACATCCCAGCAGGGATTGGGCTCATTCTCCCTACCTCACCCGGGATTCGGCGAGGTGATGGAAATCAGCATGACTCCCGGATTGTGGAACGTTGAGATGAACGAGACGCAAGACGGAGTCAGGCTTCTCCTCGAGAACACTTCCCTAAACCAGACTGGCATCACCGTCGGACCCACTAACGACATTTCTCTAACAGCCCAGAGACTTGTTCAGCTAAGTGGCAGAATCTTCTGGGACCTGAACCAGGATGACTCCCCCGGGTTCTCGGAGGGCCTTCATAACGTCTCCATTAATTTCTTCCCATCGGAGTCTAGTTCGGAACACTCAGCACAGGAAACCTCCACGGACTCCACTGGCTACTGGTCCGTATTCCTCCCGGCCCAGAGTTCTTGGAACCTAGAAGTGGAAAAGGATGGTTTCGCAACGGTAAACGTGACAGTTGATCTTGATCTGGTTTCGGAATCAGAAGATATTGAGATTATAGCAGGTGAGGTAGAGGTATCCGGTTCGGTTTCCTACCCCGATCAGAGCTGTATATCAGAAGGGAACTGGGACCTAGTGCTCATCCCTTCTCACGGAGTATCTAGGGAAAGAGTCACTGCCTCCAAGTTTTCCGACTCTTCGGGATGGACCGGAGAATGGAATGCTTCGTTACAACCAGGGAGCTGGGTAGCATATGCATCAACTGACAGCCAAAACCCAATCTGCCAAGACTTGGTCTCATTGAACCCACTCGAGGTCGGTGTCGAGGGAGGCATCTTGGATTCCGAGCTCACCGCTGGGGGAACGCTGTACTTGAACACGAAGTGGCTAGACTTCGATGGCGAGGAGCGCCAACTAAACGAATTCAGAGAAGAGGAATACGATCTGAAGGTAGACTTTGGAACAATGTCTTGGACTCAGAAGACATTGGATCAGGATAGCAACTTGATCCTACTCATGCCTCCCGGGACCGTCCAGGTTTCTGGCGAGTTCCAGACTGAGGAAGAGGGGAGGGATGTCGCATACTCCGGTGGTCAGGGAATACAGATAAGGGCAGGCCAGGATACTCCTCTGAAGATACTCAATATCGAGAGGGTTTCGAAGCAAGATATCTCTGCTAACGCTGTGAGTGGATCTAGACAAGCCGTCCAGGAAGTAGACCAAACATGCACAAATGACTCAGACGGAGATGGATTCATTGACGGGGATGACAAGTTCCCGAACGACCCATCGGAGTGGAGGGATTTGGACGGTGATGGAACTGGTGACAACGCCGATACTGACGACGATAATGATGGTGATCTCGACTCCGTCGACGAGGTCAATATCTTCACAGGTTCTGACAACTCCCCTCCCGGTTGCAAGTACACTAACGCTGAGTTCACTATCTCAATCGATTACGAGGGTCACAACTCACTAGACGAATACACAGTAGTTGGAACAGTACCAGGTGCCGATGGGATGCTCTGGGACGTCCAGTTCGAGAACGCTTCTTCCCAAGGAGATTGGCTAGATTCAATCTCATTCGAAATGGGTCTGAACAACTCTGCCCTGGTGGAGGAAGTCCGAGTAAGGGTAGTTCCTGCGAATGTAGGTGAAGCACACCATTTCTCGAATGGCCACATGGTGCTGATTAAATTCTCCACCCAACAGGGCTATTCCACTCAAGTTGAGTTAACTGTGGACATCCCTAAGTATAGTGCCATGGAACTTTCTGACAGCTATGAGGAAACCACCTACTTCTCACCTTTCGACAACACGGTTTCAATCCAAGTCCCATTCAAGAATAATGGTAATTCTGACGAGACTTTCTCATTCGAATTCGAAGATTCCGAATCTTGGGACATCGTCGGGCCGATGATCCAACCCTCATCTCCTTTCTCGGATGGTCTTGCGACTTTCACCCTCATCCCTACCTCTTCTGGAAGTATTCCCCCCGACTACATGGGCTCGATAGACTTCACAGTAACCGATAGCTCAAACATTTCCTATGCTTTCCAGAATACACTAGTGATGGATACCCCCTCCCTGTCGTTGGTAGGGGGATCTGCTGGACTGCTGGGGGGCAAATTCCCTACCTTCGGAGAAGTGGAGAGATACTCTCTGAACGTCTCCAATTTAGGAAATGTCGATGCAGAGCAGGTCACCGTCACAGCAACTCTCTGCTCAGAGATTTCTTGTGAAGGGGAAGAGAGACTGAACGTTTCCAGTACCTCTAGTGCGACAGTTTCATCAATGAGCGAGTCCACTTACTACTTCGACATGGACTTCACGCAATTCGATGCTGCAGAAAAGTTCTACATAGTATTCGAAATAGCTGGAGAGAATCTTAGCGAGAAAGCTCAGTCTTGTGATAGCTCAAAATCAGAGGGCAAACCATCTTGCGTAATAGAAGCTCAGTTATGGACTGGTTCTGAGGAAAATGAGAATCTGAAGTACATGGCTTACGTCTTCATTATCTTGCTCATTTCAGCACTACTGTTCTTCACCAAAAGGCCGGGAAGAAGGGTCAGCGCTCCTTTCTGACCAACCGATTATAACACTCTTAACCAATACCGTATAGTGGGAAAAACATGAGGGATATGCGGCATCTTGAGCTAATGCCCGAACCAGAGGACCCCAGCCTTCTAACTGCAGTTGACATAGAGGCTCCCGGATATCCTGGGAAGGCATATGGGATTAGTGATCAGGAAGCAAGGGAACTGAGGTGGCCCGTTGGCCCTATTGTCAGATTCCTTTGGCCTTGGGGCGCTATAGGATTCTCGGCAGTCGTTGTCTCCTTCATTATGCTCTACCCCTCCATAGCACCCTTCCTCGATGAAGTTCTTCCAGACTCAGAATGGGCGTACGAAGATAGTGGAATTAGAGAACTTCAGGAAACAGGTACCTTGGGGGAGGGAGTTAGAGTTTGCATAGTGGATACAGGCATCGACGTCTCGCACCCCGACTTCTCAAAATTGAACCTAGTTGGATTCAGGGACTTCTACCAAGAGGAAAACGAAGAGATCAGGGATATCGGTTATGATAGCCATGGGACTCTAATGGCTGGACTTCTGGTTGCCGATGGTGACTTTATCGGAGCAGCACCCGGCGTTTCTTTATCTGTGGCGATAGGCCTCGGACCAGACGGGAGATCAGCAAACGAGGAAATGGTCTCGCAAGCCATCAGATGGTGCAGAATTTCACAGAATGCAGAGATCATTTCTCTCAGCCTTGGAAGCGAACCCGGGTCAAGTACGACCTCCTCATCTCAAACAGTTGAGGCAGTCAGGGAGGCCCTCGACCAAGGAATATTCGTAGTCGCTGCAGCAGGAAATAGCGATTCCCAGTCAAATCACACCGACGTCTCGACACCTGCTAGCTTACCGAGGGTAATTGCAGTAGGTGCCCACGAAAAGGGGGGAAGGACATGGGCCGACAGTGCGAGAGGGTCCCTCACAGACCCCGAAACCGCTGAGGCTAGAGTTTTTCCAAATCAGAAGCCAGAAATCCTTGCTCCAGGGGTATTGCTCTGGTCATGCACTTCAAATGACATGGAGCCGCCATATGCATATTCCACAGGAACTAGCGACTCCACAGCAATCGTCACAGGAGCCCTAGCCCTGATCCTTTCCATCCACGGGGAGTCAATTGCTGGCGAGGATGGGGAGATTGATCAGCAGGAGATGAATCTAGTTAAGGTGGCACTAGCCAAATCGGCAAATGCTCCGCCAAGCCAGGACTCAACTCATGACTCCAAGTCAGGATACGGACTCTTGGATGCATCAGGATGGTCACATCAAGTAGCTATGGAACTAGGAATTGATTAACTAAATCCCATGCATTATGGCCCGGTCAGCGATGCCTCGAAGAACCAGTGATACCCTATGGTTAAATTGTCGCCATGGAACCCGTAGGATAATGGCAGGCGATGGCAAGGTCAGGTCCATTTCCCTTGTCGGATTGTTTTTGTTTAGCATTTTGCTCTCATTGTCACTACCAGCAGGTACCGCCATTGCATCAAATGAAACTGCTGCCGGAACTATCACAGGGACCGAAACCTGGGCAGGACTGCATACAGTCACAGGAGATGTAACAGTGGCTCCAGGTGCAAAGCTGATAATTAATCCAGGGGCAACTATCACATTCCAAAATGGCACCCACCTAGATGTCAGAGGTAGCCTATGCGCCGGAGCTTCATCTTGTGGGGCTTCTTCAAATGCCAACTCAGCCATGAAGATCAAACTCACATGGGATGATCCACTCAACGGAAGCTCAAGGGGCGAATGTTACGGGATGAGTTACGCCAATCAAGAAATCTGGATTGAGGATCCTTCTTGCAATGAGGGTGTATTAATGAGGAGCTCAATCGATCTGGCGGAAACAGAATTGAGACACGTGTCATTTGAGAACGCTTGGGGGATGCCATACTACATACAGACTGTCGGCCAGTTCCGTTACGCCGCGTTAGTTCTTGATGGCGCTAGCCCCTCACTGACGGAACTATCTTTCAGCCAGATAAACACATCCAGCGTAATGACCACCAATCTTGCACAACCAACATTCAATGGCGGCAATTTTGCCGTAGGAGTCGGAGATGACGGACAGAGAGTCGGATCTGCTCTCCAGATATATTCTTCAGGATCATCAGTGAGCCCATTCCTGCTTTCAGACATCACTCTCACAGCGACTAACAATGGCTGTGGACAGCAGGCAGGGGGGAGGTCGGCCATCTGGGCAGAGGACTCGTTCATAGACATTCAAAACGCCGAGATAACAGGTGATTACGGCCTCTACCTTAGGACGTCAGCTGGAAGCGTAACCGACTCAGTAATGGAGGTAAATTGTAACGGAATTGATCTGTGGGGAAAGAAGGCAGTAGGTAGCACATCTTTCGGATTCGAAATTTCAGGTAACGAAATCACAACTGTCGAAGGTAGTGGAATTTATGGGGCGGGGTCCTCATATTTCACTCTGACAGACAACGAAATAGAGGGGGCCTCCGAGGGCTCGGGGATAGTTGTGTACAATAGCGATGCTGAAATTCACAACAACGACATCGGGCCAATTACCGGATTCTTCGGCTTACAGCTAGCCGGAACCTACGATGTTTTAGCTGAAAACAACTCTATATTCGAAACAAGCTATTCTCCGGTGGCCGCAGGTCAATATTGGAGTGGAGGCTTACGATCCGCATCAAGAGTTCTGTTGGCCAATAACACAATTTCATATGGGGGAACTTCAATCTGCACTAGTACAGTAAACTGGGGGGGCCAGTTTCCATGTCCTGTCGTCCATGCCTATGTGACCGGAGTTACCATGTACGACAATACAATCACTTCAGGAGGGAATGCAGACGGAATTAGGGCGATAGGCTCACTTCTTGACATCCAGAGAAACTCTTTCGATGTAGCCAAAACCGGTGCAGTAATCAAGAACTATGATAGCGGATACGCAAACAATGATCAGTATGGCTCCCTAGCATACTTCTCTGGAAATGATTGGAACGATGTAGAGTCGACATACAACGTTACCAAAAGCTCCGTTACAGCCCAATCAGAACATATCCCATCACCTGCTGAGGGGGAATTCCCAGTCCGTCTTTCTTGGCCCGATCAAGAGGCTTGGCCAGAAAATGGGTTTCAGGGGAAGATCATACCTCCTCCAGTTAAGGAGTGCAATACTTGCAAGAACATGACACCCAGAAATTTCCCTCTAGGAGTAAGCATGGACAACAACTCCACAGTATTCACATTCGCAGACTTGACCAACTTGGATTTGTCAAAAGTGAAAATTGCCACTCAACCTACACAGTACGCAGTACAGGTCAGCAGAGCAGAGCTAGTACGTTTCCAGACTCTGATTAAGGGTGAGAAGGTAAGTGATGCTCTTGTTGTAGTGGAAGACGCGCTCGGGAATGAACTATACAGAATTAATACAGCAGAAGATGGATTCACCCCATGGGTTGCACTGCCATCTAACTTCCACCTAGATTTCAGAGGACTCGAAGGAGGGGATAATCCAGATGGATTTGCAGACGACGAGTACGAAGACTCGTGCTCCGACGGCATAGATAACGACGGGGATCTTCTAGTAGACACCAGTGACCCTAGTTGTGACTATGCTAACGACACAAGAGAGATGTCCCTTTACAGGTACACGGCCTATAGGTTCGGTTTCGGATACTACTCCAGCCAGTTCACTCTACAGGAAGCATCACTGCAAGTCACTGCCCCCTTGGAGAATGCAGCACCCACAGTCATGGTAACTCAGAATGATGGCCACTCTTTTAGGAGGGTGGTCAATATCACTGGAAACGCACATGATGGGCAACTAGCGAACAGCTATGCTACAGATGAGCTAGCACAGTGGGATCAAGGGGGGTATGTTCACACTGTTCAAGTCAAGGGCCCCTTCACCAGTTCCTGGGAGGATGCAGGGTTAGCTGTAGACACAAGTGGCTCGGGAGAGGGCAAGGTTACTAGGTTCAACCGACCATTCAGCTCATGGTATTACGAAATCGATCTCAGTGCATTGGC
>MDSZ01132441.1_pt1 | contig 10478 bp, 9 predicted proteins | sample 811201 | NCBI WGS metagenome assembly MDSZ01 (sample SAMN05326647, study PRJNA326480) | marine metagenome | isolation source: seawater | place: Indian Ocean: North | collected 2010
AAATCAAATGCTGCTGAGGATAGATGAAAACGATGAAGTTGTAACTCCATTTAATATGTTCATACTGCCCAAAGAGGATGTAGAAAAGTATGACGCCGTAATTATATCTGATTATTGTAAGGGGTTTTTAACAGAGGACTCTATGCAATACCTTTCAACTCTGAATGACAATGTTTTCTTGGACACAAAAAGATTGCTTGGTGATTGGTGCTCAGATATCAATTTTATAAAGATAAACTATTACGAACACGATAGAACCAAGCATTTGCTGGATAATGATATTTATGAAAGACTGATTATTACGCTTGGATCAAAAGGTTGCAAATATAAGGATGAAGTTTTCCCAGTGGAAAAAGTTGAAATTAAAGATTCATCCGGCGGTGGTGATACATTTATAGCAGGACTTGTGTTCAAATATTTGGAAACAAATGATATGCGACAAGCTATCGTCTTTGCAAACGAATGCGCCACAAAGGTCGTGCAAAAGAGGGGTGTAAGTGTTGTATGAAAACTGTTTGGACAAACGGCTGCTTTGATATCTTGCACCGTGGGCACATAGAGATGTTTAAATTTGCTAAATCGCTAGGAGACTTTTTAGTAGTTGGGCTTGATACAGATGAAAAAGTTAAAGCATCAAAGGGTAACGATAGGCCATTTAATACTCTAAAGGATAGGGATTTTTTAGTTTCATCTATAAAATATGTTGATCAGACAACTTCATTTAATTCAAGAAAAGAACTTGAAAACTTAATAAAACAAGTAAAGCCTGATATTCTTGTTGTGGGATCTGATTGGGAAGGAAAGGAAGTCGTAGGTTCGCAGTATGCTAAGGAAGTTATATTTTTTCCAAGAGTTGGCGAATACTCGACAACAAAGGTTTTAAGCAATGATAATTTATGTTGACATTGATGATACAATTTGCACTTATGAGGGGGAGAGAAGTTACCCTGACGCAATCCCATTGAAAGATAACATTGATAAAATAAATCAACTTTACGATGATGGGCACGAGATTATTTATTGGACTGCAAGAGGGGGCACTACCGGAATCGATTGGACGGAACTGACAAACCAACAGCTTAAAGATTGGAATGTTAAGTGCCATGAGATTAGAATGTGGAAGCCAAATTACGATCTGTTTATATGCGATAAAGCCATAAACAGTGATACATTTTTTAATAAGGAGAACAAAAATGAAACTTTCTAAACAAGCTATTGGAACGCTACTTATCACACTACAGAAGTGTTTGTCTGAGGAGACAGATATTACCGAACTTTTAGCAGATTGGGAACTGTCGATTAAGGACGATGAATTACACGTAGATAACCCTCCATCGATCTATGTTCCAACAGAAGAAACAGGCAAGTTTGAAACAGAATAATGCCAACTTACGTTTATAGATGCAAAAAATGTGAATTTATTGTAGAATATTTTCACTCTTACAAAGTCAAAAGGACAACCTGCGAGCGATGCGGAGAAGAGTCCCTTGAAAAAATGCTAAATAATCCTATAAACATTAGAAAAACAATCAACAAGCCAGGGGCCAAGCCTGGTAAAATAATCAAAGACACAATAGAAGAGACTAAACAAGAAATAAAGAAAGATAAAGAAAAGCTTCGGAGCCGTAAAGAATAGTATGTTGGCTTGGGTTTTTGTTGTAATTTTGTTCTTGACTTGCGTATCTCTTATGTGGTATATTAGAGAGTTGTTGATAAGGTTTAGATACCTATCATTAAACAGTTATGAATTATCTAAAGGGATAGAAAGATATAGAGAACACCTACAGAGCGTATACGAGTTACCAATGTTTTATGGTGACCAAACTTTGAAAGGATTGATGGACCACACAAAAGATTTATCTGCTGCACTAGAAGAACTACAGCAAGTCTTCTTTCTATCTGATGATATTAAGGAGGAAGAAGATGAAAAAGAAGAAGAAGAGTAAGAGTAATTACTATTTTACTTCTGACACCGAGGCAGCGATAATATCCTATAGCCTTTCAGAGTGTAAACAAGTTAGAGAAAACTTATACAGAGATCAAATCCAGCCGGCTTTTGATGAACTTGTTAATAAAATAGTATACACTTATAAGTTTACTTCTTTAGAGAATATTGATGTTCTTAAGGATGAGTGCAAGGTATGGTTGACAACAATCTTGGGTAAGTTTGATGCTAGTAAAGGAACTAAAGCGTTTTCTTATTTTTCTGTTGTAACAAAAAACTGGTTTACACATAAAGCGAAAAAACAAGCACAAAAAAATAAAAGAGAAGTCAACTATGATGAGATGATTAAAGAATTTGAAGTGGTTAAAGCCTGCGAAGAAAAGTCTTTTCAAGATGCTCAAGAGGAACAGGAATTCTGGAAATTCTTATTATCTGAGGTCAAAAGTTGGGATCGACCAAATTTGAGAGAAAATGAAAAGTGTGTTCTTAACGCAGTGCTTACTCTAATGGACAACATAGACCAAATAGAAATCTTCAACAAAAAGGCTATCTACCTTTATCTTAGGGAAATAACAGGGCTCAACACCAAGCAAATTGTAAGCTGCCTTAACAAAATGAGATCTAGATATAGAACATTTAAATCTAAATGGGACAACGGAGAAATAAATTAGGGCCGCACTCTATTTAATGGTGGAGCACAACAATGAGAAAAGATTTAGAATCACTAATAGAACAGGCCTTAGACAATATTAAGAACGACAGACAATTAACAGAGATTTTGTTGTCTGAGTTGCAAGAATATATGGCAGTCCCTGGAAACCAAGACAGGTATTCAGATTCAGGGCCTATCGCTGCGAAATATGTTGAAACACTTCAGCGTAGCAATGAGCAACTTGTAAAATTAGCTACTCTAGTACACAAAAAAGACACAACCTCAACTCAAGAGGGACTGACTGATGTAGATAGAGAAAATCTTTTCAAGATGATAAAAGAGGACTAATGTAAATGTCTACAGATATACGCAGAGACCCCAAGCCCGGTGATTTAAGTACAGATCTTCAAACAACACCATCCATTCCTAAGTTGGTAGACCCTAAGCAAACTAGAGATGGTTTCTTTGATTTCTTGCAAGATTCTTTCTTTAATATGATTGGTATGCCAACTGATCAAAATGAGGCGGATATACACATAGCCATTGTTTATAGGGTCGATGTTGAAAACTCTTTTTTGGGAATTTTTGCCGAGAATGTAAAAGTTAGAGCAAGGATTATGGAGCCTGATTCGGCTCATGCTGCATTGCCAATACCCCTTGGATTTAATGATCAGGCGTTTATAAATTTTTTGCCTGAGTTTGAATCGAACCTAGAGATTCTGGGGGGAAATCCACCAAAGGTTGGTGACCCGATTGAAGTATCATTTAAAAACCCAAACCTTAAAACAAAGGTTTTTGGTAATGGTGTTATAAATAAAATACTAGACCGCCAGAAAGTTCAAGGAATTTATGATAACTCTCCATTCTTGAAAGGAAGAGAGAATTTTCTTTCTCCGTTTACGAACTCAAGCCTTCTTGAAGAGTGTAAAAGTGCAAGAGATAAATTCTCTAATTTGGCCCCGCCTGATGGAGCGGCCATTAAAAGACCAAATAAAAACTTACCAGTTAGTGCTAATAATCCAAGAAAGATGAATTCACCTGTTGATGATTTGGCTGTTGATGAGGCTGAAGCATTAATTAGGCAAAATCCAACAACCCCTTGGAATCGAATAAAAGTTAAAAGAGGTGGGCCATTGGATAGAGATGAAGACGGACGAATTGATGACGGAATTGGTGAGCGAGCAGCTTATAGAGTTGGAACCGCTAAAGATATAGCGGGTGGCGCTGCGGTTGGAACTATCGAGGCAGGCTTATTCATATCGGAAACAGTTGCCCAAATTAAAGATGTGATAAAATTAAAAAATATTAGAAAAAGCCTTGGCGGAGCACTTAAAGGCGGCGTCCGCTCAACAGCAAGACTGCGAAGGGTAGGAAACACAGCAGTTGATGACCTTGGGTTTATAGGTGATGAGGCTATGGGTGATGATAGAACGGGACAAGAAGTTTTAATTGGAATGGCATTTGACCCAGTGTTTGGATCTATTGAGGCGGTTCAATTTGCAGCCGAAGCTGCTGGTCTTGACGCTGATCTGAAGGCTTTTTATTTTGGTCAGGGTATTAATGCAGACCCAGAAGCTAGAGCTAAATTAGAATTGGATAGAAGAAGAATAACTACACAAGTTGATTGTGCCAAAGTTTATGCGATTAAAAACTTTGTTAAGAGAAGGTCTGCGGGTATAGGTACGCCGTCTGATGCAGAGAGAGATGTAAATTATAGCAACTTAGGTCCACCGCCAAGAACTTGGAGTAGGAAAAACGATAGATTAATTAAAAAGCTACATCCAGAGGCTCGCCACCCTGTTGCTGAATTTATAAATACTGCCACCTCTATGGGTATCTTTTTATTACTAACTGAAACCTTTAGGACACCTAAGCGTCAAGACACACTATATGCAAAGGGAAGAACAACTCCCAAGTTAGGAAAAAAATATCAGGTCACAAAAGCTCGTGGAACGCCAAAATCTAGCATTCATCAATTTGGGATAGCATTTGATTGTGTAGAGGTGTCCTCTGGTATAAATGAAATAACTAGAGAGAAGTTTGAAGTTCGAGATGCTACTTGGGTGGATGGCTATGATAACAGATATCCAAAAGCAAGACATCAGTTCATCGGCGCAATTGGTAAACAATTTGGGTTTGTTTGGGGTGGAGATTTTAAATCATTCTTTGATGGATATCATTTTGAAGTGTTTTCAAAATCGCCAAGCAAATTACGACGAACACTGGCTTCGGGACAAAAAGTCCAAACCAATCTACCAGATCCACCTTATGAGTTTCCTGATTTTGGTAGTTCGGCCGCCGTCCCTGGTTCAAATATGCCGATGCCGCCCAAACCGCAAAGGCCAACCTAAACTAGGTAGAAAAATATCGGACAAAATTTATGGCACTAATAAAAAAACAAAACACTGAGGGCGTCTCTGATCTAACAAAAGAGCAGATGCAAAAAATTCCCGACTATGCTAAACATAACAGCGGACTTTTCAATAAACACATAGTTGAGCCGGTGCCAAATTTCAACTCCACAGAGGCTGAAAAAGTAGTCAAGGGGTATCATAATTCTTTTATTGTTTTAGGGCGAGATCGACCAAGAGATGTTAAATCTGGCTATGGAGGAATTGGTTCAACACACTGCGGCACAATTGATTTAATCGCTGGATTAAACAGCGTTAGAGCCCGAGAGGTTAATGAAGAAAACGAAATAGTTTACACAGATAAAAGCCCAGAACTAGATGCCGCCAGGATCTATATGAGTCAAAGAACAGATATTGACAATAACTTTAATCTTCCAGGTGGATCTGTGGGACAGTCTGAGGCTAAGTCTGGCATAGCGATTAAGGCCGATGCAGTTAGGATAATAGGTCGTGATGGTATAAAGCTTGTAACAGGGACAGATACATATGATTCACAAGGGGTTAGGATAGATATCCAACAAGGCATTGATCTTATTGCCGGCAATAATGATGAGGACTTACAACCTCTGGTCAAGGGAGGAAATTTAGTTGAGGCCTTGCAAGAAATCTTGGATCTAATAGCAGACCTAAATGGGGTTGTCTCAGGGGTTTTAACAATGTACACAGCGCTTGTTTCAGCGCTAACACTTCACACTCATATAGCCACCGCTCCGGGCTCACCAGTGACACCATCACCTGATTTTGCATTTTCTGCAACATCACAAGCTGCTAACTTATCAAAATTATTTGTTGATATACTGTTACACCAAAAAAACACAATTGGGGCTAAGATAAATTATACTGCACCTGTTGGAGATCGTTTTGTTAATAGTATATTTAACAATACGAACTAGGTAATTTATGAACATTGATTTTGTTGTAAGAGTAAATAGAGTAAACCCCTACCCGGAAGTGTTTAACGATGGTATTCCGGTGCCTGTAACTCGTGATCCAACCGGAGTTGAGACCGAGAATCTTCAATTTGCTTTAGTTAATGGACAAAGGAAAGTTATAACTGAATGGCTGCCACCAGCCGATGGAGATGGCTTAGATTGTCGTCGTCATGGTGTTGGTTACAACTACCAAGAAGACAGAAATGCCTTAATGATGGATATTATCCATATAACAGCATTAGCGAAATCACCACCACCAGTAATAGGTTCCCCCGCAGGTTCGACTTTTCAAGGACAACATGGGATTAATCTTAACAATCAGTTTTTAACTTTGACAGATGCTTTAGCATATTGCGCCCTATACCCAGAAAATTATAAAGTTGAAAGAGTTGCTGGCGATACCCTAATTGATAATTTTGCTTTTAATCCTGTTATAGCAGGACAAAAGTGGAAGCTAGTTTCAGTAGGAGAGAAAGAGGCACGACAACTTATAAAAAAAGTTGGAGAAAGAGTAGCTAGAGATAATCCAGACCATGGTCTTGACACGGTTACTGTGGCCTTATCTCAAACTCCTAGTTTTCAAGTAGGCATAGATCGATCTTCAATAGCTGGTAACGCACAAGTATCTTATACGGTTGCTGCTGCTGGCGAAACCAAAGTGAATATCGCCAAAAAATTCAAAATATCAGTATCAGACCTTGAACAAGCGAATCAATCTTATAACATCGATCCACTGATTGATCCAGAGCCCAGAAACCAAAATTTCACTTTAGTAAATCAAGAGCCACGATTGGGGGCAAAGCTTACAATACCCATACCAATTTCTTATGCTAGGATGGTGTCTTTCCCGCCGGTTTTATCTAATGAAAGAGCACAAAAACTTCTTGATGCCGCTGGTTCTTCGGCAAGTCCTCTAGACATCCCACCAGGCGCAATATCTAATCCAAAAGATAACGAAACACAACAAAAAGAAGAACAAGCTCTGAAGGGAGTTGACCTAGATGACTGGCGTGCGGCGCTGTCGGACCCATTACAAACAATTAGCCGAAAAGATAGAAACAGAAGAAGAGTTAATTTAAACTTAAACGCTGGTTCTATTGTTGCAGACATTGATAAAGTTTTTGGTAATACTGGAAGATCTGATTTGGTAGCTACTGAGTTTATTGAGGAAGAAAAAAAACAAGGTCGAAACGTATATTATAACTCAATTGAAGATAACATATATGTTGTACAACATGCGTTCAATAAAAACCCAGCTTCCTTTGATAAAAATAGTGAATTTTCTGATGAAAATTGGAATGCTTGGATTACCAATTATGCTTTAAGATCAGCGCTAATATATGTCAGAAAGTTTAGCGCTAATAATGTTACCATACTTAATCGTCTTTATAGAGACAGAAGAGACGAATTTGAAAGAGTATCGCATTATGGCGACAACAGAAGACCACAACCGATCCCAGCGGGTACAGGATATTGGAAGGTCGGATTAGCTATACCAAACTCAATTCTGAATGAGGTGCCTGCCGTAGATACAGACCCTGAACAGCAGTCATCAACCGCAGGTGCGATTATAAGGGCACAAGACGCAGCCGTTAGGACATCCCTAAAGCGAGTTCCTTATACGTTTAAAAAGCTTAATGAAAACATTAAAGCAATTAAGAGTATTCTTAGGTTTTATCGAGATAAGTTAAATCAAGAAAAAATAACTCCAGCAATGATGGAGGGAATTCACCTAGAAGAAGAAGCGCAGAAGATGGACTTGTTCTTGCCGGCGTTATTCGATTGGGCATCGAAATTCCTAATTGAAATAAGTGACGATGATAACATAGAATTTCAATTAGACAGTTCTGGACAGCTATTGGATATTTATTATAATGGCGTACAAAAAGGACAACCAGAAGTACAAACTCAATTCTTTAAAGACATAGGTCCATCAACATTTGGATATCTTTATTATGGAGAAATGTTATCCAGAATAAACAATTTTAGTTCGGATAATAGACCTTCTGCTATATCATTTGTGACATCTTTTCACGTACCCTCGCCACAAATAAGGCCCTCTGGTATAAAGAATAAACAAAAAGACAACTTAAGAAACCCCCAAGAACAACAAGGATCTCTTGTTGGTATAAATTCTTTTGGTGACAAGCCTAAATCTTCCAAGGAAAAAAACAAAGAAAAAACGAGAGGTGAATTAGAAAAGTTTGCAAGAGAAGCCTTTTCGGTAGCACCAAGAAACCTTGGTGGATATGTTGCAATACTTAACAACGCTGGTTGTACCACCCCATTTGCAAGAATTTTTAATGACCTATTTTTAATGTACCAATTGTTTAATGGAAAATCAAGTGTCCAGAGAATTGTGGCAACGGTGATAAAAATATTATCAGATGAAATAAAAATATGCGGGCAACAGCAAGCTTTATTATTGCAGGGTGCAGGCTATTTTGATGATCCAGGCAGAGTTTTGCAGGATCTTGAAAAAATTATCAATAGGGAAATTGCAAGCTGTACTAGAATCCTTGGAGACAGATTAGAAAAACAAATTTTAGAACCGGGCGGCGTTCCACCAGAAGTCACAACATTAATAAAACAAAGCATAAAACCACCAAGGGGTGTATCACTTACTAGGACTCCGACCACTGATTTTCTTGCGGCCTGGAGAAAACAATTATATTCCTTAATGTTAGCTTTTGTAAAAAACCTTCTTCAACAAGCTCTTAAAGATATTCTGGAAGCTATCGCTGGGTGTGGACCGCAAGATGTTGTAGGTGATGGTGCTAATATTACTAAAAACAGAGACCCTTTGGTGAGATCACCATATGGGGTCGTAAGAATCAATGGTTTAGTTGACGCAGAGGAAGTAAACTTAGTAGAACTAGCAGCCGAGTTAGGAATAGTCAATACATTCTATCAAGACGATGAAATATTAAAAACGCCAGCCTTAAGAGCGCAATTAAGACAACTTAATGAAGATGCTTCAGACTTGATGACAGATCAGGATGTAACGGCAGCACTACAAGGTGTTGGTGGAGACTCTTTATATACTTTTTTATACCAAAACATGTTTCAAGGGGTTTTTGCTTTTGATGAGGTCCCAACTGCTACACTTACAAAATTACAACAAGCACCAGCCGATGGGGGATTTACTCAGGAAATAGCTAGCATCATAGTTCTTACTTACCAAGAGGGACTACACGTAGGCGATGTTCGTTATGGCAGTTTATCTATGAATCGTGGCCCCGAGATGATAAAAAAATACTTTAAAAGATTGGGACAACTTTTGGGACCCGATGTTGCTCTTGGATTAGAGGAGCCCTTAGATACTAGAAGTGCTTATTGTACCCGGAATGATATACTACAGTACGGAGTTGGCGCTAATTTAGAGATCGGGTTGGAAGATTTAACTGAAGCTAATGACTCGACTGTTGTTGCAGGAGGACTAACTAGGGGACAATTAAATCAACAACTAGATCAATGTGCAAAATATAATTTATCTAAGATAAAAACCCTATGTGAACGTGCTGGTGGACTTATCGATGTGGAATTTAGGATAAAAGAATTCTGGGATGATTTTGGGTTACCAGATGTCTGGCAAAAATTTCTTGATGCAATCAGAAAATTGTCTAGAAACGCACAAAGAATTAATGCCGAGGCCGCAGCCGGTTCTGGCAGGAGCGCTGCCGATCCATTAGAGTTAGGAGCAGGGATAGCAGCCTATCAACAAACTTCTTTATATCAATTTTATGAATATTATTTTGGAGATGAAGCTAATGATTCTGTTGCTGAAAAGCTACAATTTAACTTTTCAAGAATGACAACCCCTGGTTTTGACCCAATGACTGGCAGGGCGGGGGAGTATTTAGCACCAAGACCAAACTGGACCCTCGGAGAAATTATAACTGAAAGAGGTACTGTGCGTGAGGAGGGAGATACAAAACCAACCAGCGACAGAAGTTTCGGCAGATTGCAACTTGATTATTTTCCAAAAAACACATTTGACAGAGACCGTCAACCGACAGGAAGAGACACAAAGGTCAGGCTATATTTTAGAAAAGGATATTTTCAAGACATTGGGCAAAATGCGGGACAAGCAGTAGAAGGACCCGAGCAGTTATTAGCCGAGTTTGATCTAGTCGAAGACAACACACCTAGTCTTGACCGCATTCGTGGACAAAGAGAATTTTCTATAGAGCAAAGTATTGCAAATTTGCCAACCACTTATGGTGAAGAAAGCTTCTGGGCCAGTGGAGACGGCAATCAAGCCGTAGATACTATTAACAAGTTTATCAAAGGCGTCGTGCATGCAGCATTCGGACCCCGAACCACAGATATAAATGACGGCGGCGGTGTAGGTATACCAGCTAACGGACAAGCTGAAAATATTGCTACTACAACTTATGCAGGGACTGACTTGAATAGGCGTGATTTTTATCAACTTGCAACTCCTTTTTTGAATGCTATGTACAATCCGACCAGAGCGTTAACGGCTAATTTTTATTCTAATCCTACCCCTAGAGTCAAAAAAAGGGTTGATGATA
>MDSZ01137861.1_pt1 | contig 10478 bp, 14 predicted proteins | sample 811201 | NCBI WGS metagenome assembly MDSZ01 (sample SAMN05326647, study PRJNA326480) | marine metagenome | isolation source: seawater | place: Indian Ocean: North | collected 2010
AAATTTTTTTATATTTTTTACATGACGTGCTAGATTTGAAAAACCTTTTCTTACAGCATCTATATTTTCAGATCCTAAATTATTTTTTTCTACACCCCCATGCATTTTAAGAGCTCTTATTGTTGCAACAAGAACAACTCCATCTGGTTTTAAATTTGATTTGCGGCATTTTATATTAAAAAATTTTTCTGCCCCAAGATCAGCACCAAAACCTGCTTCAGTGACAACATAATCAGCAATTTTCAAACTGGTTTTAGTTGCTACTACACTATTACAACCATGGGCAATGTTTGCAAAAGGTCCACCATGAATAATTGCTGGATTATTTTCAAGTGTTTGAACTAAATTTGGTAAAAAAGCTTGTTTTAATAAAACAGTCATCGGTCCCTCTGCTTTTAAATCTTTAGCAAGAATTGGTTTTTTGTCTCTAGTATAAGCAATTGTTATATTTCCAAGTCGCCTTTCTAAATCTTTAAGATCAGTAGCAAGGCAAAAAATTGCCATTACTTCAGAGGCTACTGTAATATTGAAACCATCTGTTCTTGCATATCCATTTGAGACTCCTCCTAAGTTAGCAGTTATTTCTCTTAATGCTCTATCATTAAGGTCTAGGCATCTTTTCCAAACAATCCTTCTTGAGTCAATTCCTAACTTATTGCCCCAATAAATATGATTATCAATTAATGATGCAAGAAGATTATTTGCGGATGTTATTGCATGAAAATCACCTGTAAAATGCAAATTTATATGTTCCATAGGCACTACTTGAGCATAACCACCACCAGCAGCACCACCTTTCATACCAAAGCTCGGACCCAGGCTTGGCTCTCTTAGACAAACAATGCTTTTTTTTCCAATTTTACAAAGTCCATCATGAAGACCAACTGAAGTTGTAGTTTTACCTTCTCCAGCAGGAGTAGGGCTTATAGCTGTAACTAAAATAAGTTTCGATTTTTTTTCAGGAAGTTTGTTTATAGTGCTCATATCAATTTTTGCAATATGATGACCATAAGGTCGTAAATCAATTTCTTTTAAATTTAATTTAGCCGCAATATCAACTATATTTTTCTTTTTAGCTTTTCGTGCTATTTCAATGTCTGACATTATCTATCTCAAATAAATTTCTTTTCATATTAGAAGTCCTGAGTTTTATAAATTGTTATTTCAATATTAGAAATAAAAAAAAATAAAAATTGCTTATTATTCATCTAGTATCTCAAATTCATTGTTTAAATTATAGAGAAAATTGGATTTTTTTAATTTATTAAGCCAATCAGTAGTTTTTTTAATTCCTCCAAATGGATAAAAATGTAACTTTTTTAAATTAGTTTCATTATTATTAATTTTGTATTCAGCTAAATCATAAATTAATTTATCAGGCGTTTTTGGAGAGGCAAGTTTAGTAATATTAAAAGCTTGTTTAGATAAAAACCTCATAGAATTTCCTATTCCACAAGATTTTGCATAAGATATTAGAGTTTTAAGAGAGGCTGGGCCAGGTATCCCAGCATGTATATCTAGTTTATTGCCAATATTTTTCAAATTGATTTCCCACTCAATTAAAGAAGTTGCCTCAAAGAAAAATTGAGTAGCTAAATACATCTTATAATCAACTTTAAGAGCAATTTTATTTTTTTCTATAATTGCTTTTTCGATTTCTTCATCATTTATGTCTGGACTACCTTCTGGATGACCAGCTACACCAACTTCTATAAAATTATATTTTGATAATAAATCTGTTTTTAAAACATCAATACTGCTAGAAATATCGCCTTTTTGACTTCCTCCTCCTCCAATTATTAATATTTTATTGCAACCACTTACTTCTGATAAGTTTGCTATATATTTTTCTAATTCAGAATTATTTTTAATTGTTCTTGCTGGCAAATGTGGCACTACTTCATAGCCCTCTAGTTTTAATTTCTTAGCAACGGTTATTATATTTTGACTATTTTCATCAGGCAAATAAGTTATGTAAACTAAATGACTTTTATCAAGTAAATCTGAAAATCCATTATATTTATTGTAAACATTAGGAGTAGTCTCAATACTAAAATTATTTAAATAATTTCTAATTAAATTTATATTTTTTTCACTCATTATAGATAATTTTATTTAGTTATTATATAGAATGCCAATAAATGAATAATTCAGATTTTACTATTATTACTTTTTATCAATTTAAACAAATTGATTATCAAGAAGATCTCAAAAAAAGATTAAAGGAATTCTGTTTATTTAATAAAATAAGAGGCACCACTATTATTGCTAAAGAGGGAATAAATGGGACTCTTGCAGGTCTTGAAGATTCTATTAAAAAACTAATTTGTTTAATGGTTTCTGAGGGATTTAATAATTTGGAATTAAAATTTTCTATTTATAAGTATATGCCTTTTAATCGCATTAAGATAAAATTGAAAAAAGAAATCGTTACATTTCGTTCCAAAAGTGTAGATCCTGAAAACATAACAGCAAAACATGTAAATGAAAAAGAATGGAACATGCTGATAGATGACAATAAAACTATTGTTGTAGATGTAAGAAATGATTTTGAATATTCTATGGGCACTTTTGAAAAAGCAATAAATCCAAAAACAAAAAATTTTACTGAATTTAAAAAATATATTGATACTAATCTTAAAAATTATAAAGAAAAAAAAATAGCTATTTTCTGTACTGGCGGCATACGTTGTGAAAAAGCATCTTCATATATGATTAAAAAAGGTTTTACAGATGTGAATCAGTTACAAGGTGGTATTTTAAAATATTTAGAAAAAATTCCTAAAAAAATTTCAAAATGGAAAGGGGAATGTTTTGTTTTTGATAATAGAGTTTCTCTTAAAAATGGATTAGAAAAAGGCACTTATGAATTATGCCATGCTTGTCGGCAACCAATTAATTTTAAGCAAAGGAAATCTAAAAAATTTGTAAAAGGAATATCATGCCCACAATGTTTTGGTAAAATTTCTTTACATAAGAAGAAAAGTTTAATTGAAAGAAATAAACAAATAAATCTTTCAAAAAGAAAAGGAATCTATAATCCTTACATTAAAATCTCTTCAAATGATTTGTATTAAAAAGTCTTTATTAATATAGATTTTCATATATAGACGCCAAATGGCAAAAAAAACATCATATGCGCTTAAGCAGTTAATACCTGAAGAAAATCCAAAAACAGGAACTAAATACATTGTACGGAAACCTACAAAGGGACTAAAGGTTGCTGAAAAATTACGTTTGAAAAAGTATGATCCAGTTTTAAAAAAACATGTATGGTTCGTTGAAAAAAAAATGCCACCACATAGTAAGTAAAACTTATTTACAAAGCTTCTATATCTTCTTTAGCTTCTTTAGCCTCTTTTTCTTCTCTGTCTTTTTTATTTTTTGCTCTATTCAAACTTTTTTCTAAATCTTTATAAGAGCACAATCCAATATCCATAGGACTTTTAGATTCCAATACAGCTTCTCTATAAGTACCATTACGAATTGCCTCAACAGTATTTTTTGTTGATCCTGTTAGTTTTGCTATTTGTGAGCCACTTAATTCTGTAGGATATCTTTTTAATAACCATAAAATTGCATAAGGCTTTTCTTGTCTCAAAGATAGCGGTGTATATTTTGTATCTTTTTTTCTTGGAGGTAGGGAATCAATAATTTTTGATTTGATTAATTCCAATTTTGCTGATGAATCATTTTCACATCTAAGTATCTCATCTTTAGTTAGTTGCCTATTATCAATCGGATCATAACCTTGCATTCCTGCAGCAACATCACCATCGGCTATACCTTGAACTTCTAATTCGTGTAGGCCACAGAATTCTGCTATTTGTGTAAATGATAAAGAAGTATTTTCAACTAACCAAACAGCTGTGCCTTTTGGCATTAATGGTAATTTCATTTTATTCCCTTTTTATTGTTATATTAAAAAAAAATACTTATAAATATATTAATATAAATTTATATAAAAATATTGTTTATGAACGATTTTTTAGAAATTGATGAAAAAAATAAAACTGTCAAATCTCTTAATTTAGATGATTTTAGCATAGAAGATCTGGATAAATACATTATTGAATTGGATAACGAAATAGTAAAAGTCAGGAAAGAAATTATCAAAAAAAATAAACTAAAAGATGATGCTTTGAAATTTTTTAAATAGTTATTTTCCTATTTTTATTCCTTTAAATCTTTTTTCAAATCTTGCAACCTGACCTTCTGAGTCATTGATATTTGCCTTACCACCAGTCCAAGCTGGATGGGATTTAGGGTCTATTTCAAGCTTTAACTTATCTGACTCTTTTCCCCAGGTAGATCTTGTTTTGAAGGACGATCCATCAGTCATTACAACTTCTATTTCATGGTAATCAGGATGAAGATTCTTTTTCATGATTGTGGCTTATAAGCGTTAATATTCTAAAGTAAAGTAAGTTTTTCTTCTAAGATTGGGTGAATAAGAGCATTAGAAGCTAATATATCTTTTGAATTAATACTCCATTTTTGACCACTAGGTTCAGTGACTTTACCCCCAGCCTCGTTGACTAGGAGTGCCCCTACACCAATATCCCATATTTCCATATCTTTTTCCCAAAAGCCATCAAATTTTCCTGAAGCTACATATGCTAAGTCTATTGCAGCGGAACCCATTCTTCTTATGCCAGCAGATGATTTTGATATAGATTTTATTTCTTTAAGAGAATTTTCATTAATGCTATTTCCAAATGGGATTCCAGTACCAATGACACAACTCGATAATTCCTCTCTTTTTGATACACGTAATCTTTTATTATTACACCAAGCACCACTTCCTTTAGAGGCCCAATAGAAATCATTTAAAATTGGATTATAAATAATTCCGTCAGTTATTTGTTTTTCTGATATTTTTCCAATTACAATTGCAACATGAGGTATACCATGAATAAAGTTGGTAGTTCCATCAATAGGATCAATTACTATAGTTTCTTCATTACCTTTAATTTTTCCACTTTCTTCAGTTATAAAACTAGAAGATGGGTAGTAGTATTTAAGTGTCTCAATTAATATTTCCTCAACTTTTAAATCAGCATTAGTTACAAAGTCCCCAAGACTTTTTGACTGTATTTGTAAATTTTCAATTTCACCAAAATCTCTTATAAGAACCTTACCCGCTTTTCGTGCTGCTTTTTCAAAAATATTTATTACTGGAGTTTGCATTTTATTCTAGGCTTTAGCTATGTAAGTTGAATCTTCTGTGCTTATTATTATTTCATTTCCAACTTCTATGAATGGAGGCACCATAGTTTTAATATTTCTTTCTAAAACTGCCGGTTTATAAGAAGAAGTAGCGGTTTGGCCTTTCACAACTGCATCAGCTTCTATTACTTTAAGTTTTATACTATCAGGAAGTTCAATTGATACGGGCAAATTATCATATAATTGAATTGTTACAAAATCATTCTCTATCAAAAACTTTATCTGATTTTCAGAAATTATGTCTAACCCTATTTCAATTTGTTCATAAGTATTATTGTCCATAAATATAAATTGATTATTACTTTCATATAGATATTGGCATTTTTTTTCATCCAATATAGCCCGCTCAACACTTTCTGAAGATCTAAAACGTGAATTCATTTTTGTTCCAAGTTTTAATTCTTTCATTTCTACTTGTAAATAAGCCCCACCTTTTCCAGGTTGAGTGTGCTGAGTTTTAATAACTTTCCAAAGTTTATTATCTACTTCTAAAATATTCCCAACCTTAACTTGATTTCCATCAATTTTCATTTTTAACCCTTAGCTATAATTAAAGATAATTTTCTTTTTATATTTTTTATATTTGACAAGTCTACTATATGAAAAGAGGGATTTAATAAAACTTTATTTTTTTTTGCTATTTTGGTGATTTTATCAAAAATAATTGGATTGCACTTAATTTTTATGTATTTGATTCTATTTTTAATTAGCTCTATAGTGAATCCATGATCTCTATTTGCATCTACGAAAAGCTCATATGAATTTTTCTTAAAGCTTTTTGAAAGAATAAAATCTAGAGATGTTATCCATTCTAATCCAAAACCTTTAGCCAGGTAGTATTTAATATAAATTATAGGAAATATATTGTTCTGTCTTGAAATATGAATAATTTCTTTAATTTTATTTAAATTATTAACAGAAAAGCAAATTCTTTTAATTCTCACCTAAATAAATTTTTTTAAATTCATCATTGTTTCAATCATTCTATTTGAAAAACCCCATTCGTTATCATACCAAGATAAAATTCGACAAAATTTCTCATTAATAACTTGAGTTTGTGTTAAGTCAAAAATAGAGCTACTGGGATTATGATTAAAATCAATTGATACTAAGGGTAATTTATTAACTGTTAAAATATTTTTAAGATTTTTAGTTTTGCTTGAATTAACAATAAGTTGATTGATTTTTTCAATATTAGTTTTCTTTTTACTCACAAATGTTAGATCAATCAAAGATACATTTGGAGTTGGAACTCTTATTGCTGTGCCATCTAACTTGTTTTTTAGCTTTGGAAGAACTAAGCTTAATGCTTTCGCAGCGCCAGTAGATGTTGGAATCATTGAGATTGCTGCAGCTCTTGATCTTCTTAAGTCACTGTGAGCTTGATCAACTGAACGCTGATCACCAGTATAACTATGAATAGTTGTCATGAATCCATGTTCTATTCCAATTCCTTTATCTAAAACCATTGCTACTGGTGCTAAACAATTTGTTGTACAAGAGCCATTTGAGATTACATTATGATTTTTGTTTAAAATATTATTATTAACACCTTGAACTATAGTAGCATCAACATTTTTTCCTGGGGCAGAGATTATAACTTTTTTTGCACCAGCATTTAAATGAGAAGAAGCCGCTTCTTTAGATGTAAAAACTCCACTACATTCAAGCACTATATCAACCTTCATTTTTTTCCAAGGTAAATTATTTGGATTTTTTTCAGAAAAAAAAGTAATAGATTTATTATTATATTTTAAACCGTTTTTAGTTTTATCTAGTTTATGTTTTAATATTCCATGAACACTATCAAATTGAGTTAAGTGAAAACTTGAATCAAGATTGCCTAATTCATTAATAGCAACAATATCAACATTACGTAATTTTTTTTCTAAAAAAGCCCTAAAAACAAGTTTTCCTATTCTACCAAACCCATTAATTGCTACTCTCATATAATCCCTCTTTTAAGTTAAGTTGTATTTAATTTTATTTATTAAATCATCTTTCGTAATTTTAAAATATTTAAACAAATCCTTATAAGGACCGCTTGCTCCAAAAGTTTTCATTCCAATAAAGCAATTTTCATTAATATATTTTTCCCAGCCGTTTACTACTCCAGCTTCAATACCAAAACATTTTTTAGAACCAATGATTTTTTCTTTATATTCTTTTGATTGTTTTTCAAATATTTCTAAGCATGGAACAGAAACTACATTTATTTTGATATTATCTTTTTCCAATTCTATTGAGGCATTATAAGCAATTTCTACCTCTGAACCTGTAGCTAGCACTGTAGCATCATAATTATCTAAACTTCTTATTAAGTAAGCTCCTTTTGCTGCTAAATTTTCTTTGTTGCTGGTTTTTCTCATTAAAGGTAAGTTTTGTCTTGAAAGGGCTATGACGCTAGGATTTTGAGATTCTAGAGCAGTTTGCCATGTTTCAATTGTTTCAATTATATCACAAGGACGAAAAACATTTAAATTAGGTATAGCTCTAAGCGAAGCCAAATGTTCTATAGGTTGGTGTGTTGGTCCGTCTTCACCTAGTCCAATTGAATCATGTGTCATTATATAGATAACAGGTAATTTCATTAATGCAGAGAGTCTAATTGAAGGCCTACAATAATCTGTAAAAACCAAGAAGGTGCCCCCATAAGGACGCAGTCCTCCATGCAAAGCTATTCCATTCATTATAGCTGCCATTCCGTGTTCTCTAACCCCATAATAGAGATAACTGCCATTATAATTTTCAGAATTAAAAATATTCATGTCTTTTACTTTTGTATTATTTGAACCTGTTAAGTCCGCAGATCCACCAACCAGATTATCTATTTTTTTATTAAACAGCTCTAATGAAAGCTCACTCGCTTTCCTTGTTGCACAATTAGTATTTTCTTCAATATGTTTGTGTTTAAATTCATTAACACCATTATTAGTATCTTCTTGAAGTTTTTTTTGAAATATATTTTTATATTTTGAAGAATTAAGAACCTCTTTATTACTTTCTAGCCAAAGTTTTTTTTGTGCATTATTTCTTGTATAAAAATTTCTCCATTGATTTAACAACTCTTGCGGTATTTCAAAAGCAGGATGATCCCATTTAAGTTTTTGTCTAGTTAGTAACACTTCTTCTGCACCTAGAGGTGAGCCATGAGAAGAAGATTTTGATTCTTTATTTGGAGAACCAAAGCCTATTTTTGTCTTACAACAAATTATTGAAGGTAATTCACTTTTTTTCGCTTGAACTATAGCATTAGAAATACTTTCATGATCATGGCCATCTACTGATAATACATTCCAACCATAAGCATCAAATCTTTTAGCAGTATTTTCAGACATTGAAAGTGATGTGGGTCCATCTATTGAAATAGAATTGTCATCATAAAATACAATTAATTTATGTAATTTTAAATGACCAGCTAAACTACATGCTTCATGACTTAGCCCTTCCATTAGGCAGCCATCGCCAGCAAAAACATAAGTATAATGATTAATAAGATTTTCATTAAATTTTGATGCTAATTTTTTTTCAGCAATTGCAAAACCAACAGCATTAGCTATGCCTTGAGAGAGTGGACCAGTTGTTGTTTCAATTCCGGATAGCTCACCATATTCTGGGTGTCCTGCAGTACTAGAATGAAGTTGTCTAAATTTTTTTAAATCATCTAAATCTATATCTTGATAACCTGTTAAGTATAAACATGCATAAAGCAGCATTGATCCATGACCATTAGAAATAACTAATCTATCTCGATCAAACCATTTTGGGTCTGAAGGATCAAATTTTAAATGGTCCTTAAACAAAACAGTAGCAATATCTGCCATTCCCATAGGCATACCAGGATGGCCAGATTTGGCAGATTCCACGCTATCTATAGATAAAAAACGTATACAATTCGCTAATTGTAATAAATTATCCAAATTTTCGCTATTTTTTATCAAATGACCTCTATGGTTATTCATACCTTTTACACTAATATCAAAATTCATTAAAGTGACATTTTATAAAATTCAAATTATAAAATTGTATGGATGTTTTAAAAAAAATAAAGCTAATAAGAGAAAAAATCAATGGTTTGAATAATCTTAACCAAGAATTAATTGAAACTAACTTGGCAAACAAAAATAAAATTAATTCCTTGGAGAAAAAAATTAAATTGTTAAAAAATGGAATTAAAGAAACTGCAGATGATATAGAGCAAATTATAAAGGACTCAAATGCCAAAACTTAGCGCTAAGGTATTTAATAAATCAATTGATATTAATTATGAAAATAAAGATAAAAATAAATTATTACAACATATTGATAATTTTAATATCCGTTTGAAAAAATATGAAAATTTAAACGGTAAGGTAAGTGATATTAAAATTATAATTCTAGCTGCTTTAGAAATTATAGATGATTTAAGCGATAAAGAAAAAATGATTTTAGAAAATAATTCTATTTTAAAATCTTCACTAAATAAAGACTCAGAAGTTAACAGGCTGTCTTCTGAAATTGTTAATTTGAAAGATAAAATTAATCTATTGGAATCTCAGATTTTAAAGAATGCCGATGGTAATGATGAAATTGAAAAAGAATTAGAGGAAATTGCTAATATCTTAGAAAATTTAAACAAAAATATGATTTCTTTTTATGATGAGTGATATTGATCTATTAAAAAAAGAACAAAGAAAAAAACTAACTTTAAAAAGAAGGGAATTGATAAATAATAAAGTAGTTTTTGACTCAAAGAATCTTGATAATTTATTTTTAAAAAAAGATTTTATTCATATAAAAATAATTGCAAGCTTTTTTTCTATTAAAACTGAAATTTCTACTTTTAAATTAAATACATATTTAGAAAGTAAAAATAAGATATTAACCTTTCCTATTGTTGATTTAATTGAAAAAAAATTATTATTTAGAGAGTATAAAAAAAACCAAAATCTTATAAAGGGAAAATTTCAAATTCCAGAACCTCCTAAAAATAATAATCACTTAATTCCTAATTTATTTTTTGTGCCTTGTCTTGGTTTTGATGAACATGGTTATCGTTTAGGTTATGGAGGAGGTTTTTATGATAGAACATTTTCTTATTATAAAAATATAAAGCATAAATTTATTACAATTGGGTATGCCTATGATCAACAGAAAGTAAAAAAAGTTTTTAGAGATAAGTTAGATTATAAATTAGACTATGTTTTAACTGAAAAAAAGCTATATAGTTTTGTATGAAAATAATTTTTATTGGAGATATAGTAGGCAAA
>MDSZ01170439.1_pt1 | contig 10478 bp, 10 predicted proteins | sample 811201 | NCBI WGS metagenome assembly MDSZ01 (sample SAMN05326647, study PRJNA326480) | marine metagenome | isolation source: seawater | place: Indian Ocean: North | collected 2010
GATTACATTATCTGAACCAATCATTTTTCCGTTTCGTAAAATCATTTTTATAGTAAGTAAATAATATATTTAAATCAAATTTAACCCATTTCTTCATTAATATTTAATCCATCAAACTCAGCTACTTCAATACCTTCAGGTGCTTCTTTATTAATAAATTCTTTTTCTGGTTCTGGATCTAGATTATCTGTTATCTCTATTTCTTCGTCACTGATAGATTCATCAGATGAAGATGATGAATTATTATTAAAACTACGTCTATCTGATTTAGGAAATACTCTGTATGTATGATCTTCATTTTCAACTAATAGAGGATTACCCATAATACCTCTTACATCAGAACATACTTGTTTACCTTCCCGTTCTATTAAATTATATGAAACATATTCACCTGGATAAAGTTTACGATATACTCCTTCTCTACATCTAATCTCTGTATTATGCACAAAGTAATCATTATCATCATTTAAATCACGGATAAAGCCATATCCTTTACGATTAAAAAATCTATTTACTCTTCCTACATTAATACCAAATTCTTGGATACTATTCTTCTGTTCACTATTCATAGATTCTTCGGTCATTATAAGTTAATATTTTATTAATTCTTTATATATTTTATGATACTATTTATATTAAAATTACTCATAATAATTTATTTAATTTATATGATTTTTAAAGTTAAATCTTTGATACAATTTAATCCTAATGCAAATATAATTACTATAGAATTACCTGATAAAGATAAAATAATGATAGAATTGAAAGAAAAATCACCATTAATTATTAATAATAGTTTAACTGCAACATTTACAATAGATTCCATGAATTTAGAAATACCTGGCTATATTATTAATGATAAAGATACATTACTATCATTAGATCAATTATGTAAGTCAGAATTTATACAAGTAGTCGATAATTCAAAATTAGTAGATGATTTTAAATTAACTAATTTATTAGAATCTACAGAAGAATTGTTAACTACATCTATGAAATGTGATTCAAATTATAGTTTATCATTATATAGGGGAATACAATTATCACCTCTTTTAAAGAATTATAGAGAAACTTTATTTATACAACCTTTACAGGGTTCTCTCACTATTTATTTATTTAATCCGAAACACGAAAAAGATATAAAAGGAATAGAACTACAGTCCATCAAAAAATGGGGTATTAAGGTAGATTTACATAAAGATAAATTACTATATATACCACCGGAATGGTTTTATTATTATGAAACTAAAGAAGATATAATATTAGTAAAAGGTCAATCAGATACATATTCTACATGGTTATTTAATTATATTCGTAAGAAATAATTACTCATTTAAGAAAATATTGATTAAACTATACATTAACGATGTATGAATTAAATACGCCATGGATCCTTTGGTATCATTCAGTAAAAGATACTAGTTGGACAAAGTCCTCTTATAAACAATTTTATAGGTTTCAATCTTTATTTGATTATAATTTATTTGAATCTGTTATTCAATTAAATCATCTACAAAATGGCATGTTTTTTTTAATGAGAGATGGTATATTCCCTAATTGGGAAGACCCCGACAATAGTGAGGGATGTTGTATCTCATTTAAAATACCAGGTAATAAATTAAAAGAAGAGTTTTGTAAAATATTATTATCTTGTTTAACAGAAGATATCTTAAAAGATCCTGATAATTATGAAGAATTAAACGGCTTATCAATCGCCCCTAAAAAAGAATTTAATATAGCTAAGATATGGATGAGAAATAAACAAAAAAAATATAGCGATTTAATGAAAGAAATTAATCCATATTTATTAGATAAAGATTGTATGATTAAAGATAATATTGTTTCATAAAAAAAATATATGCTATATTAAAACATGTCGTCAAGGGTCATGACCACTGATGAAATAAAAGAAGAAATTCTGAGATTACAGACAAAGCAGGTGACCCGCCCTGGACCGGAACAAGAACCATCGCTTTCATCTGATGAAGAAAAAAGTTTAAAACAACTGGAAAAACTATGGGGACAACGACAAGGATTGACACCGGAAAGAAGAAAAGTGATAGATAGGCACGCTAAGGAAGTGGTAGAATCCATCAGACAAGAAATGATACAAATATATACAGAAAAAAGACCAAGTAAGGTTAAAGATGTAGATAAATTACTACAAGAGCACAAATTTAATGAAAAACAGTTACTATTGAATATAAAAGAAAGGTATCAGACGAATGAATTACATAAATTACATACAGAACTATTGTCTGCTATGAATGATGTAAGTGAAGATAATGCTAGAGAAATAGCATTTTACAGATTAGGTCAAGGTGTCAGTGGAGGTAAAGTAGATTTAGAACGTAGAGAAGAACACCCTAATAAACTTTTAACTTCTTATATAAAGTTATACTTTAAACCAACTAGTAGGAAAAAATGGAGCAATCGATTTTTAAAAGTATTAAATATTGTTGGTAGTCTTTTAGTAGAGGGTGGCGTAGAATTAGCGTCTATGAGCATTTTTTCTAAAACTATACAATCAATTATAGGCTCATTAGGATTAACTAAAGATGATGTAGCAGAAGCATTACAAGAATCCGCACATGAAAGAGTGGGTGATAAAGCCGGAAAAGTAGCAGAATATTTACTTAGGAAATTACAAGAAAATATGTATCATAAATTTAATGAGAATGATATTAAACGTTTATTACGAGATATAATTAGGAGGCAAGATTCAGCAAAATCCGCGGTTAAAGATAAACAATATCTAACTCAACAGCAGGATAGAGACACAACGCCTGCCCCTGGATCCCCTCCGTCAACACCACCGCTGCCGCCTCGGCAGGGTGACGTGTCGGCTCAGATGGATGAACAAGGTGAGGGTTTGACCGTTAACACCCAATTTAATGTAATGGATAACTATTGGGAAGAGTTGGAGGTTGAACAACAAGTTACTGCGAGAGAATTAGGATTTAATGAAAGTAACTGGAACTTAGGTAAGTTACCAGACAATCTATATAAACCTTGGAGTCAGTTATCGGATATTTCGCGCAATAAACTAGCAACCTTTGGTTTAGATAAGAAAAGTTGGAATGATTTAGTTAAAACACCTGGATCGGAAACTACAGCCGTAAACCATCCTAATCCACTAAGCACTCAAGATTCACCATCCACTCAAGATTCACCATCCACAACTCCACTACCGGGAGGATCTGAGGGGGGTTATCTGTCTAGACGTAAGTATATGAAACGCAAATCTACAAAACGTAAGTCTACAAAACGTAAATCTACAAAACGTAAGTCTACAAAACGTAAGTCTACAAAACGTAAATCTACAAAACGTAAGATTAGACATAAGACTAGGCGACATTAGGAGCTAGGCATAATTTTATCTCACCAAGATTTGCCACTGAATATACTATAACCAATGGATAATCATTCTTAATATGAATATGTATCTGATTACACATGTTGGTACATTTTGTAAATAGTAGTAAATACTTTAATGAGAATATACCTTGGATAGGTGTTTGGGCTGGAGAGATTTGTGAAAACTGTAAACCGTTATTAGTCTCACATAAACTAGTTTCTTGACAGGCGAAATCTCCTTCACACTTTAAGATAAGTTCTGAACCTACACTTTTAATATCTATTAATTCTCCGATATTCATCATATCGCGTATAATCTTTTGAAAATCAGATGAAGGTAATGTTAATGCTGTCTCAAATGTAGCATCGGGTATCTGTATATTTTCATCATTAATATCTAATAAATTTAATTTATAGATGGTCTGTAAACTTTTTTCTTTATTATTCATCTGAATACCCAACTGATTCGGATTATTCTTTTCTAAAAATAATGTTAATATATCATTATTTCCCATTGTCTTAATTAGTTTAAACATATTTGTCATATTAATACCTATAACCGTAGTTTCATTACAATGGTAATACTCAAAGTTTTCGGATAATAATTTCATATGTATTAATACATTATGGGAATTATCTGTTGCTATTAATTTTATACCACTCGAATCTATTACAAAATTACAATCAGTTAATATATCTTTAAGAGATTCAATTAAAACACGAAATGCAGATGCCTGAACAGTCTGTATATTAAAAATATACTGATTTGTTGATAAGCTCATTTTTATTACTTAGATAAATTATTCTTTAAATACTAACGCATATTCACATAAAGATTATTTCATATAATTTATATAGTTTAGTATTATGAAAGATAAACAATCGAATATACCAGACATCTTTAAAGAATATTGTAATTACAATAATGAATATAAACAAAAATATGGTGAAAATACTATCATTTTAATGCAAGTAGGTGCTTTCTATGAAATATATGCCATATTAAATGATGAAGTTCAACTTGGAGAAATAAATATTCATCACATATGCCAAAATATAATGAACATAGCTGTAGCAAAAAAGACAAGTCAAGTATTAATGGGTGGATTTCAAATGCCTTATTCATCCAAATTTATTAAATTATTAATTGATAGAGAATATACGGTTGTTATTGTTTCTCAAGTGACAGAAAAACCAAATATAGTTAGAAAGGTAACTGATATTATTAGTCCAGGAACATATTTAGAAGATTTTAACATGGATGATAATAATTATTTAATGTCTATCTATATAGAAAAAATATCTCATTGGGTAGCTGTAGGATTATCTGTTATAGATATATCTACAGGTGAAAATTATGTATATCAAGTAGGGGAAAATATAGATAGTAATTTCTGGAAAGATGAAATATCACGTTTAATTAATCATTATTCACCTAAAGAATTTGTATTTCAAACAAATAATATTAGTTTATCTGAATCTGATATTCGTAATTATTGGAATATTCAAGATTCTATTATTAGAATTAATCATTATACTGATAATATATATGAAAGTATAACTTATCAGAATGAACTACTACAAAAAGTGTTTAAGTTTAATTCAGAACAATCACCTATAGAATTACTTGATATGAATTATAAATATGAATTATGTAAATCCTATATATATCTTCTTCAATATATTTATGAACATAAGATAGATAGTCTTAGAAATATAGATTTACCTGAAATAATCAATAATATACATAGTTTATCTTTAACATCTAATTCATCTAGACAATTAAATGTAATCAATAATTATTCTAATTATAAAGGTAGATATGATAGTCTATTTTCTATATGTAATAAATGTGGATTTATAGGTGGACGAAGGCTATTAAGACATCGTTTATTATATCCATCTATTGATAATGAATTTCTTGAAAAAAGTTATCATAAAATTGATTGTCTAAGAAAAGATAATTATTATATTAATTTTAAATCTAATCTTAAGAAAATTACTGACTTAGATAAAAGCCTTCGTAAGATGGGTCTTAATTTACTTCAACCTAAAGACTTTATTTCGGTATATTCTTCATATACATTTTTAAATAGAATCCTAGATACATTATATGATAATAAAGAATTAAATACATTATATGATGATTACAGAGATACTATAAATACTTATAAGGTATTTTATCAATATGTTGATTCAACCTTAGTTATTAAACATTTATATGATTCTAGTAAATCTTACTTTAAACCAGGCAAATTTACAGATATAGATAAATTAGAAATTGAAATTAAACAACTTAAAGATGAATTATATATAATATCAGAACGTTTATCTAGTATCATTGATTCTCCAAATAGTTGTAAGTTTGACTACAGTGATAAACATGGATATTTCTTATATTGTACCAAGAATAGATCTAAAATTTTAGATAAACGTTTTAAAAATATACCCAATCATGTAATTAATATTCGTGATAAAGATAATAATATACTTTATGAATTGAAAACAGATGATTTTAAATATAAAACTAAAGATGGAAATAATGTTATCATATGTTGTGATATAATTGATAGTTTAACATCAAGATTAGAACCTAGAATAAATCAATTAAAATCTCTAAATGAAAAATACTGGAATGAAACAATAGATACAATCTATAATGAATATAATAAGTGTTTAAAAGATATTCATATGTTCTTATCTGATATAGATGTATCATCTTCAGCTGCTCAAGTATCGGTAGAGAATAATTATTGTAAACCTGATATAATTGATAATTCAAAGAGTTGTTTAATAGCGGAAGATATACGCCATCCTATAGTAGAATGTATAAGCAAAGATACTGAGTATATTGTAAATACCGTAGAGTTAGGATTTAATAAAGATGGTATATTATTATTTGGAACGAATGCATGTGGTAAATCAACGTTAATGAAAGCGGTTGGATTATCAGTTATATTAGCTCAGGCAGGTTTCTATGTTCCTTGCTCTTCATTTAAATATAAACCCTATACTCAGATATTTACTAGAATATTAAATAATGATAATATATTCCGTTCACAATCAACATTCGCTGTTGAAATGATTGAATTAAAATCTATCTTTCAATTAGCAGATGAAAATTCATTAATCTTAGGTGATGAATTATGTTCTGGGACAGAGACATATTCGGCATTATCGATAGTAAGTCAGAGTCTAGTAGAGTTATCAAGTAAGAAATCTACATTTATCATTACATCACACCTTCATCAATTAAACACTATATCAAAGATTAAAAAATTAATAAATATGGATATCTATCATCTAAAGATATCATATAATGATGGTGTATTGGAATATGACCGTAAATTACAAAAAGGACCAGGACCTGATATATATGGTCTTAAAGTGTGTGAAGCAATGGGATTACCTAATTCATTTATTGAAGGTGCTAATAATACACTCAATGAACTAAAAAATAAAAATTCATCATTAGTATCTACAAAACAATCACAATATAATACACAAGTATTTATGGATGAATGTAAAGTGTGTGGTAAACCACCGGAAGAAACACATCATATTAAAGAACAATATACAGCCGATAATAATAATATGATAGATCATCACCATAAAAATAATAAACATAATCTAGTGCCCTTATGTAAATCATGTCATAATAAGGTAACTTATGGAAATTTAAAAATATATGGGTGGAAATCTACTTCAAGAGGTAGAGAATTAAGATATGAATATATTAATGATGATACTTCTAAAGATAGTCTACAATCAAAATATTCAGAAGAACAAATAGAAATAATGTTATCTTATAAACAATCAGTCATATCTGGTGAAATGAACTATATAAGCTGTATGAACTTAATAGATTCTATACACGAATTTCGACCTAATAGAAAGATTCTTAAAGAATTATTTAATGAATCGCGTTAATATATAATTTTTAATATATTAAATATACTATAAAAATGGTTCAGTTAAAAAAAGTTATGCAAGATGAGGTTTATGAAACTATTAATTCTTATGTTGAAACTAGTGAAACATCCGTAGATACATATGATGATATGGTTGAAGTAATTTTATCTATGATTAAGGATGGGTATTGTTTTATTATGGAGCGTGATATATTAAGAGATGCTATGGAATCATTAACATATATGTATTCTCCTTCGGATGATATGAATAAAGATCGTCTTATTCAGCAATTTGCTGATGAGGAAGATGAAGAAAGTGATGAAGAAGATAATGAAGATCTTGATATGTTAAAGATGATGCAGATGATGGGTATGGCACCCCCACAGAAAAATAATTCGGAATTACAAGAATCTGACTCTACCAATGATTCTAACCCTACCACTGATTCTAATGAAGAAAATAATTCACCAGAAGAAATAAAGACATGTGAAGTAACAAATAATGAATGTGAAGAAGGGTGTGATACAGAATGTAAAAAAAAATGTGAAAATGTAGATTAATAATATACATTTACATATATGGGGAAACATAAATTAAATATGACAAAGAAAAAGAATAAAAAAAAGACCTATAAAAAGAAAAGATCACTTAAAAAAATTAAAATTATAGATGTTCCTTTATCAAAAACTATAAGTAAAGGAAGTAAAGCTTCTCTAGGAAGTATTAATTATCATTATCAAAAGTATTATAATACTTTTGGATTCATAAAAGAAATAACTAAGAGAGATAAAAGATTAAGAAAGAGGATATGTATACCAGATATAGGTGAAGGTTGGATGAAATCATTTCTAAAAATAGAGTTTATGGAAAACGATAATAATAGTATTAAATCAATCAAACCAGTAGATTCTAATAATAATACCAATGATTTTATAAAAGAGATTTCACGTTGTATGAAACACCGACTTATACCTATAAATTTAGAAATAATTATACCAAGAATAGGAACACATGCAAATATAATTTTAATAGATACACACAAAAAAACTATAGAATTATTTGAACCTCATGGTAATCGTGGCCACAAAAGTGAACTAGAGAGTGTGAGTAGAGCATACTATAAAGTATCTAAAAATATAGAAAGATTTTTTAAGAAGAATTTTTCTAATTATAAATATATTCCTCCTTCTGCTTATGAACCTAAAGATGGTCTACAAGTAAATTTAGATGCTTATTCTGGTTTATGTGTTACATGGTCTATCTTATATTTACATTATCGTTTACTAAACCCTAATACTCCACAGAAAAGATTAGTTACATATCTAGATAAAAAAGTAACACGTAATTTCATACTTAGATATATGAAATATATTGAAGATATTCTTAAAGGGAAGATATAAATTTATATAAAACTAATTTGATTCTAATTACTTAAGGATTTACTAACTATTTAAAGCAGATTATGGATGATCTACGTATATCAACTATGACTGCTTGTTCATCTATTAATTCTAATATAAATTTAAACAATTTATTTCAGAATATAACTCTTGATTCTATTATACCCTTTATAGAACATGGTTCACTTGGTATAAAAGGGGAAGTAAAGAAATCCAAACGAAAATCTAGTAAGAGCGAAAAAAAGAAAACATTCTTTAATCAGGTTACTCTACATGTAAATTGTGAAAAGATAGTAAATGTAAAACTATTTAATAATGGTAAAATTCAGATGACTGGACTAAAATATGAAGAACATGGTAATAAAGTATTAGATATGATTATACCAGAATTAGTCCGTCTAGACCAGACACATGAAAATAAAATTTTAGATAAACTGAATATAGACTATAAACCTATGAATATCGCCTGTATTAATAGTGATTTTTCTATAGGGTATCATATAAAAAGGGAAATATTTCATCAAGAAATAATTAAAGGAGGTTATTACTCTTCATATGAACCCTGTATATATCCAGGTGTAAACACTAAGTATTATTATAATACTTTATATCCTGGAGGAATTTGTAAATGTCATAATCCTTGTAATAGTAAGGGTGATGGTAAATCAGATGGAGGTTGTAAACGAATTACAGTAGCTGTATTTAAAAGTGGTAAATCGATTATTACAGGTGCTCGTTCTAAAAAACAACTAGATATTGCGCATAAATTTATTACTAAATTCATTGTAGATAATGAAGATATCTTAAAATTAGATGAATAAAATAATATATTGATTATATATAATGGAATCATTTGTAGTATTTATATTTTTTGTTATAATATCTATCATAGTATTTAATGGAACATTGTATAATAATCATAATCCTAGAAATATAGATTCTACGGGTCACGTAAAACCAGAACATCTATTGTATGATCTATTAAAACAATATTCAGCAGGAGATAAATTATATTTATCTGGAAAATGTCGTGTTAATTTATATTCTAAACATATTATTCCAGTAGAAATGAAACATAAATTTACAAAATTATTAAATGATATATTTATGAATATCTATGGTATTACTCATGAACTCTTTAAAGTTCAGGAATTCAATAATATCTATGAACAGATAGATAGTTTTAATAATAAAAGATATATTATAGATGCCACATTAAATGCAGTAAGAAATTATTATTCTACAAGAGTTATTTTAGATATAGTCGTTATCAATAATGAAATATTTGTTAATTTTATATCTCTGAATGGTGCTTCTAATAACAATATAATGGATCGTTATGATGTTGTATTCCAAGATCAGGGGATCTTATTTAATCATAATAATTTCACATCCAATGTTAGATCCTTATTAGATCTAGAATATAAAGAAAACTATAAATTGATACCCTTCCAATCTAAACATTTAGATAGTAAAAATTATCAGTTTGAAAATGTATTATCTTTAAATGCAATGCTCAAAAATTATTTACCATCAACATTATCATCTGAATCAGAAAAAAACCTTAAAATGAAAGGTTTAGAGGGTCAATTAGAATCATATTTTCCACCAGATTTACCTATGGTAAATTCTCCGCAATATTGTAACAAATATATAGAAGGTGATAGTAATTGTGTATTTAATCATAATAGTACAGAAACAGAATATAACCAACCCTATATGGGACCAGGTTTATTTTTTAATAGGAGTAGTTATCCTAAAGATTTCTAATTTGATTAATACTTAAATACATATAGGTATATATAATAA
>MDSZ01114655.1_pt1 | contig 10477 bp, 4 predicted proteins | sample 811201 | NCBI WGS metagenome assembly MDSZ01 (sample SAMN05326647, study PRJNA326480) | marine metagenome | isolation source: seawater | place: Indian Ocean: North | collected 2010
AAATAGCCTTGGGAAAAAAGAAGAAAATTTAAAAATTATTCTTCGTAACACCATCTACATTATTAATAAAACATCGATGTTGCTAAAATAATCATCAACTCATTGTCTGCGTATTTCACTCCAATAATAACATAGCTTAATCTCTACTTAAGCTAGCTACCACAATTGAAATTGAAATAAAATAATTTTTTTCTTACTCTGTATTTATTTTCATTTCTAAATATTGAGATGGTAGTTATTGTTGTAGGGTAAAAACAACACTGTACGACGTAGGTCCATAATAATATTGGTTTCACTGACGATAAAGCAACAATAATTAATTACAACAATAATAATGATGATAATAATTATTTGATGCTAGCAACGGCGGCGACGACGACGAAAAAAAACAACACAGTGTATTAGTATTATTTAGATTGGTGTGGTGTAAAAAAAGAAACCGACAAAGACGCCACCCCAAATACCACGTATTTTCCATATCTTAAAGCAAATGTGCATAGAACTTTAATATGGATAACACAAATGCTAATGAGTTGATTGTTTCTAAGCTAAAAACTTTTCGAGGCGACCGGGGTAAGGTCGCACTCGATAACGAGGTAACCATCCAAGGAGACAACCAAAGGATTATAGTTGCCAAGCCTTATGCCCCAGGTCGTAGCACAGCTGTAAGTGGTAGACCTGTTTTTGGGAAAAATGATGAGTCACACCCGCCAAAATACCAGACGAGGCATATATCCAGTCATAGGCGTCTGATTTCAAAACAATTTGAATCGTTATCGACTTATCCTATCGACGCCCCCTTTAGTACAAGCCTGGCACAGGTTAGAAAAGATGCGAGACAAGTGGAAGCATATTCCCAACTATTTTCAAATAAAGGAGTCCCTCTGAAGGTATTGAAAATGGATGGTGGAGTGGTACAAATGCGTACGCCTTTACGCAGAAACCCACATCGAGATGCAAAGTTGAAAAAATCTGAAGCTACAGAGCATCATGATGTAATTGCAAATGAAATGAATGCATTTGAGAGGATATTAGACTCGTTTCTTCGTCAAACAATTCAAGAGAAAGAATTTTTCAAGAAATTTCAAAAACAACGGACAGAGGCAATTGACTTACAAACAAAAAATGCTTTTTTAATGTTGCGGTCGTTGTATGGAGTTTTGATCGGCATAGATACAAATATATCCAACACAAATATTAATACCTCATTCAAAAAAATTTCTCACCTAGCATGTAAATTACTATCGGCAGAATACGTCCGTATTACGCATATGTCATCTGAAGCCAGCACCTTCGATTACGATGAGAACACGCAGAAATCATATAACGTCGGTATTTCAAACCTGCCTGTTGGTGGGCATATGGGGCAAGCGAGCGATACTGCATCTTCGAACCACGTTGAAGCTACACGCATATCAAAAAAGGTTTGTACGAAAGGATGTATAGTTAATGCATTTGCTTCACACCAAGAATCTTGTGTACTGGCAAATCAAGGAAGGAAACCCGTACTAGGTGTACCAATTATAACCAATAAATGTGTAAGTGGGGCAATTGTGGTAATTGGAAGATCTACGTCTACTGGCTTTACAAACTTTGACGTTGCCATGTCAAAATATTTGGCCAGCCTTGTGGCGCTTCTATTGAAACCAAATGGTAATTCAAGGCATGTGCAAACTAATTGCAAAATGGATCAGGCGGATAAAATATTTAGGGTTTTCAATACTAACGAATTTGCAAAGGAATTGGAGAAGGGTGAAACACTCTTAGATTTATATTGCTGTATACAAAATCGTTTTGAATGTATTATCCATGATGCTCAATCTGTCCTTTTATTTTTTATTGATCCAAATAACAGGCACCAATTGACAATATTTAATTTGAAAACAAGAAATATAGTACCAGTTGCATCAACATATTTCTTTGACGTAATTACTGACAGTAAGTCTGTGCAGTTTTTAAGTTTTGATGGTGATAAAGACTTCATAGCCATTATGGCAGAGTTGGTGTCATTTGGAGAAAAAATTGGTATTCGAGTCCAAAAGACATGTAAAAGGATCGCTGGATTTCCTTGTATAAACGAAGAAAACGATGAAGTGTTTGCTATTATGATTGCCACCAGTAATGCGGATTTACCCCGTTCACAAATTGCCGGGGCATCCGATGCAAGTTCTAGATGTGCTCGATATATTTGTAAACATATGGAAAGCAGGAGTGAGAAGTTAAGGCATACTCGAGATAGAGGTAAATTAGAAGACCAGCTAAAGGCGACGCAAGAGAGACTCAAATTGCTGAGCAACAGTACGGCATCTGCATGCAAAGTCATCAGCAGCACCTTTGAAAACGATGAAATATGGAAATGTGCTGAAGTAATCGAATCAATTTTGCTTCAAGAACTACAAGCTGACGCAGTAAAATTGCGATATATTCGTGGTGAAGAAAGCAATAAGGCAGTAGAGTTAGAAAACAATACGAAAAATTATAAAATGGTATACCTCTCAAATCATGAGAGCTTTGGGAAGAGCCATGCAGTGCAAGAAGAAGCTGATGTACGCAAATCGATTGTTAATGAAGTTGTTGAGAGTTGTAATATACGCATATACGACAAATCCAGACAGGAAAATGCTAAGCTAAAGAATAAATTCCACGCACTCAAAAATTTTCTGGCGGTTGATGAAGAATGGGTAAAAGACAACGTATACCAGCTTTGTTGTGTGCCATTGTGTATAGGCAGCAATCAACGAGATGAGCGAAATGATGCAGACGAAGGCAAATTACCAATGAATGCATCTGGTGATAATGTTGTAGGAGTAATTTTAATTCGCGCTTGTAGCGGTACTTCGAATCAGTGGGATCAAAATAGTATTATATGGCTACAGAATTTTGCATCGATTGTTGGCCCATGGATAGCTGGTCGACTAACAATAAATCGTATATCACGTGAAAATAAAGCCCTCGAAGAGAATATTATAAAAACCAAAACTGTACTCAAAACTCTATGTGGCGACATCGAAAATGGCTACTACAATCCAAGATCTGAAAATTTATTGTATCTGGCTGCTATGTGCTCAATTAGTTTAAATACAGCCCTGATTTCCGTGTATCAATTCAAACGCAAGCAGCCTTCATTGCTTAGCCGCGTATTATGGCTTTTCAGAAACCCGTATGAGAATAGTAGTAACGAGGTGCAGGAGAATAACAATCAAATAGAACTTGAAGAATTAGTGACTTATCCCAGGAATGTTAAAGGCAAATATAAGAATTTTTCGCTGGACTCGGCAACTATTGAATTGGTAAGGCAGTCGGGAAAAATGGTTACAAAAGCTATTGATATTATAGAAGGGGCAACTACAGTTGTGCATGCTTGCCCCTTGCTTAAAAATAAAGAGATATTTGGAATATGCGTTTTTGTGCAGGAATTTTCAACGGCGACTTTATCAGACAAAAAAAATCAAGTTGAGGCAAATACTTTCGATAAAGAATTATTCCGTTTATATACAAATGCTTTCTCTGTTTGTTCAAACAGCTTGTTCAGTATGGAAAACAATCACCAACTTACCAGTGTAGCCAAAAATCTTATATCGATTTGGAAAAATGAGCACGATCGCTTCAACGACTTTTTTAATATGATAGAATTTATTCTGCACAAGCTAGGCGAATTTTTCGATGCCGGAGATGTGAGTATTTTTGTGTTTAGTAAAAAGGAAAGCATTTTATGGATACCACCCATGAGTGACCAGCCCATAGCTATTCCGTATACCATCCCATTGAAAGCCATTGTAGGTGGGCATTGTATACTTCAAAAGAAAACCATAGTAGTTGATAATATGGAAACATGTTATTTTGAGGGACTAGACGCACCATGTCACAATGAGTATATAGGACGTAAACCGTATTCAGCGCTAATGGCTTGTCCAATTATTGCTGAAAATGAAAATGTGTTTGGCGCAATTGAAGTTACAAACCAAATTGGTTCTGATGGTGCTTCCTCTTTTACAGCAGAAGATCGCGAGCTGTTGGAATTTTTTGCTTTGCTAATTGCGCCTGGAGTATATCAATCGTATAGAAAAAATGAAGAAGACGTGATGAAATTAGTGCATGAGGGCTTGAACCGCATTAAAAAAGAGGCAGTTCAAAATGAGCACAAAAGTGGGGAATGAAGGGTGCGCGCAAAAAAAATATTTTATATTCGCGCGGTGTACAGCCTTTTTTCCACAGGGAGTAATTTTACTCGTACATGATTTTCCTATTTTACTCATTCAATTATTACACGATTCTTTGTAGGTTTTTACTTTTTTTAGAATTATCCGATAAACCAGGCTGTTAACATAACACTTATATTATTTAAAAAACAACCATCTCTCTATATACTAGTACAATATATGACGGAACAGTTACGTCTTTTTCTTCCCTTCAGACTGTAAACTCATTGGATTTTGAATTTCTTTCGTACCATTGTCTTCAATGTCGCCCACAATTGGCTCGACCATCTTCTGTTTATTGATGGGCATGTTCTCTTCCTTTAATCTTTCGTGCTCCGGACCTTTTCTTTCAAGGCACCTAGCTCCCCCACCAAACAGCTGTATACCTATAACGACTGCAGCGCCCAAAAATGCAGTGCCAATGGCTATGGGAATAATTACGCCGGGCTTAACTATACTAGGGCGCTTCACTGAGCAATCTTCTCCAGTCCACGCGTAATTGCATTCACAGATTCCGTCACCATCACAGGCTCCATTATTACTACACTCATTTGGGCAGGGGCAAGTGTTCATTCTCCAACTGTCACACTTCTCGCCAGTCAACGGTAGTTGTGTAGAACTATTTATGGCAAGACACAATCGCACATCGAACTTTGCCTTTCCATCGCCACTGCGCAGGTATGTCATACAATAACCACACTCTTCCTCTCGTGTGCATAGACCACAGTTTGAACTCAACAACGAACACTTCTTGATAGTTATTTCCGCTGGTGTCGGTTCCTTTTCTGTATCTTGTCCGTCTACCTTAATACCCCCCCACATAACAAGCAGGAAAACGAGTAGCCTCATAAATAAGCTGTGTACTTTTGAATGTGATGAATGGCTAATTTCATGCATGATGATCTACAAATGCCTTTCGCCTTTTTACTCCGAATCGCCTGAATATCCTCGCCTGCCGGTCAACCCTGTGCCGTTGGTTGTGGACTGATTGATGAATGATTGTTGCTGAGGAGGAGGGAAAAAACTGTCTGTGGTGGAGTGAAGAAAACTTAAACTAGTCGTAGTAGTATAAAAATAATAGCAGTGCTAGTAGTACTGATAACAATGAGAAAAAATAAAGAAAAAAAGATAGAAAAATGGTATCATCTAATGTAATAATAATAGACGACAATACAGCATACGAAGTTTCTTGGCTCCTATCACAATAAACTAGGAGGTGTAGAGAGTGAGGGAAAGGAAAGCTGATATAATATTTCCTTTTTCTATTGTAGCTACTAGAAAGTGGCACTACTTGCTGAAGAGCTTTGTTGATAAAAAAAACAATCATAAGCCGTCGCATCTTCTTCTCCAAAATTTATAATTTTCTTTCTCCTTTTACTTTTTTTTTTGGCATCAGAATTAATAGTATTACATAATGTTATTCCAACAGAGAGTTGAGGAGTATGATAGACACATCATCGACGAGCGATTAATATATAAAGATCCATCTAGGACACAGCGATATCTCAGTATTGTGTTTTCGTAGTCTAACAATGTACACCATAAATGGGGCTGATAATATACTATGAAGAAGAAGGAGAAGGTAATAATAATTGAATACTACTACTACTTAATAATTTTGAAAAAACCACCACACTCTCCTTCTTGATGCCATAGCAGCAGCAACAACACAAGCTGCGTGCGCCAAGGACGGATGTCAGCTGACTACAATAATTCACGAGTTAATCAGTCCGACGCACAATACAATTTTGCCAGACTTGCAATTATGAATGTCGCAAGCGAGTTGGCCAAAGATCCTCAAGTAATTCTATACTTTTTGGCCCTCGGATGGTCCATATTTGCTAGTTTTAAACGGACTAAATACCTGTGGCAAATTTATGTGGCCTTGGCTTTCATGTCATTGACGTGGTTTTACATTATGCGATGGACAAATGAGTATAAGCAAAACGGGGGAATGAATTTGTTTGATGATGCATACGTAGACGTTGTTAAACCGCCACATTTTGGGTTGAGCAGCCAGCTGTTAACTTGGGTTGTGGTTGCAACTGTTTGGATGCACGAAGCGCCCGTTTCATACTTGGTATTCGGCATGCTCGGTGCTATGTCAGCTGCGTTTGTGACGTGGGTACCAGATAACAATAAAAAGTCGAGCCGACACATTCCGACTTGTTACCTCACCACCTCCATTGTGAGTATTGTTGCAATTGCGCAACTTCCTCGGACGCTATACTCTGCTGAAGATTTTGGTTTTTGGTTAAAGGCTCTACATGTGTTGCTCCTTGCACCTCGTGTTTTTTTGTTGTTGGCTCCGTATCAACTTAGGGTGGATGGCTCTGTCGTCTATGGTGTGTTAGGGCTCATTATATTTTTGATGCATCGATTTGATCCAGCATTCAACACATTTGGGATTCCACAAAGCGATTGCCAGCTTTCCATATCATTTGATATGATTCTATGCTCCTTTATAACTTTGTATGAAGTCTATATTTCGCCCCCCGGCAAGCACCATATCCCTGCCACATACGAACTAATCCTGGCTGCAATCTTGATGCCAATACTCACTCCTGGTGCTGTGCTGGCATTTCATTTATCCTATAAACACAGTGAAGGTTTGCACAATAGATTCGTAACATGGACACAAAAAGAAATAGCTATTCGGCACCGTTCTGACGCTCCAAAATTGACCAAATTGCCCAACGAAAATGTTAATCCTATATGGATGAATTTAGGTGCAAATGATGGACATACGGATTACACTGTTTCATGCAAAAGGCTAGCAACTATATTGGGAGAAGAGGTTCTGTCTGAAGACGATAAAGTTCTAGCATGTGGTTGTGGCTATGGTGCAGAGCTTATATTTTGGAAAAACAAGTATCGCTTACACCATATTACAGGCATTGATACGAATGAAGATGCTGTCGAAAAGTTTTCAATTCGAGAAAATATTCGACTTCTAAATGTACCCGTGAAGAATATTTTATCCAGATTTCAGCACAGGGCAGTTTTCAATAAGATTGTTTCTTTGGATAGCATTTATCATTTTCCTGAAAAAGAGCTCTTTTTTTCGCACTGCTATCAAATTTTGTCAGCGAACCCTTACGATGGAGACGCACTACTTGGAAAAGTTGGTGTAACCGATCTTGTTCTGAAAGAAGGCGTGCAGAAAGTGCCATTGTGGCTTAGGTTGGCTCTTTCGGCTATGAATATATCCGTGACCAATTTGTGGAATCGTGCAGCTTATATCTCTAAACTCGAACATTGCGGATTCTCAAATGTATCGATTAAATCTTTGGGTAATGAACGGGTTTTGGATAAATGGTTTCCAAGCACGTTTTTGAAGTATCTTGACTACGCCCTCATTTCAGCTGATGTCATGGGCGATGAGAGAAACAAGTGCCTTCCTAGACCAAAAATTGCTGTCATTGGATCTGGTTTATCTGGTCTGACGGCGGCACATTTGTTGTCTGGAGATCATGATGTGACTATTTTTGAAGCGAATGAACTTGGGGGATTAAGTGGTGCAGGCATTGACGTATTTGGGCATACCATAGACATTCCTCTGCGCATCATTGGCGAAGGTTATTATACGTATGTGGAAAAGCTTGCGAGATCGTTGGATGTAAAACTAGATCCCATCCGTGAGGACTACCTGACACAGCAAAATTATGGTAATAATGGGCCAAGTGGAGCATACACAACGTTTGGCTACTCAAATTCCTGGATTCAAAATATGCTCTCAACATTACCATACGTATTTGACTTATACCGTTTTCATTCTAACGTTTACAAAAGTGGTACTGCCAAAGATGGCGATGATTTTCCATATAAGATTTGTAGTATGTCAGAAAATATTCGTGGCGAAGCAGAATCTATTACAGATAAAACACTACCATCGCTATTTAATGAGAATGACCAAAAATATGTAATGACGTGGGGTGATTGGATGAAGTCACACGGTTATCCAACTGATATTTACAAGGCGGGGAGAGAAGAGAACAGTAAAAATATCTCGTCGATGATTATGTGGTTTATAATGGGTCAAGCAAGCTGGATGTTATCCTGCACATACGAACAAGTTTTAAACTATCCGGCCAAAATTATTTTGCAGTTTATTATCAGTTTGGGTTATGGAGGCAATGTTACAGATACTTTGATTGCATCTGGTTCCCGCTCCGGGCGCATGATGCGTATACACCCCTCTATGAAAGCCCTGGAATATGCCCTCAGTTACGGCTGCCGACTAAAATTTAACAGTCGCGTATCTGACCTTGATGAAAATCTGGTTATTGATGGCGAAAAGTTCGATTACGTAGTGATTGCAACTGAAGCTTCAGCAGTAAAGTATGTATTATCCAAAGATGTTGCACCGAGTGTTTTTTCTGAAGTAAAGTACCAGAAGAGCTCTATTGTATTGCACTCAGATCCGAAACTAATGCCAAGATCAAAAGCTGAATGGAAAGCATTTAATGTATGCCAGAAGGCAGGGGAAGATATGTGCATGTTGACAGCGTGGTTAAATGAGTATTATCCAAAATTGAATTTTCCTAAAAATGTGTTTCAAACTTGGAATCCACACGAGCGCCCAGACGACATAATTAAGGAATGCCATTTTCTACGTGTTGTTCACACAAAAGAAACTCCTAGTATTCTGAGACGAATTGAACAGTTACAAGGCCAAAACTGCATATATTATGCAGGCGCGTATAGCATGGAAGGAATGGGTTTACTCGAGCAAGCTGCTAGATCGGGTGAAAACGCTGCCAGGCATATTAAGGAGCAGACCAACAATTGGAGAGGCAGTAGTCTGCAGACGGGAGAGAAGGGGCCCGTAAGGAAAGGTCTCGGAAAGACTAAAGCACAGAGCGGCGCTAGACGTAGGCATCAGGGTAGCTCAGAAGGTGCTAATGGCAATGAGGATAGTTGGACATTGATAAGCTGACATGCTGCCATTTAAAGGGTGTGTGCGGGTTACTGCGTTTCAAATTGCACTACGATTTTTACTATACACTAATATTATAAATACACTTTGGGTCATCAGATGCACCACTTCAGCCTTAGACCTGCTCTACAACTTTCCTTGCCAATCTGATCATTGCATCCCGGGATGGAGATTTCTCCAATTTCAATGCGGCCTCAACTGCCATGTTGCTGTACTGGATCGCCAAGTCCTTTGTCCGCTCCAACCCGTCGCTTCGACGGACATAATCAAAAGCTTTCTCAATATCACCTGGAGATTCATACTGTCGGGCCGCTAAAGATAACATCTTCGGGTATTCGTCAAACGCGAAAAGCACAGGCGCTGTTGTTAAACCACTTTTCAAATCATTTAAGACGGGCTTACCTAACTCGGCCTCGCTACTTGTAAAGTCTAACATGTCGTCAACCAGCTGGAACGCTGCTCCTACCCCTCTTCCATAATTAAATACAGCTTCTTGCACTTCTAGCGAATGGCCCTCCAAAACTGCAGCTGCACGACAGCTGTTTGCCATCAATGACCCTGTCTTGTAAAAATTTTTCCGCATATAGTATTCAAACGCATTTAAATCTGGATTCTTAATCAAATTTTTCATTTGCATCACTTCCCCCTTGACCAAGTGTTCAATGACATTGGCCAGCAGCTCAATAGCCTCCACGTTCCTTAGTCGTGCCAGACATACCGATGAACGAGCTAAAAGAAAGTCACCCGCGAGAACGGCAAGTTTATTGCCGAAGGAGGAATTCACAGATGAAACGCCGCGGCGAGTGTCAGCAAGATCGATAACATCGTCGTGTAGCAAACTCGCAGTATGAATCATTTCTGTTACCTCAGCGAGTCGGATTTGGGAATTGCTGACACCTACATCCATAGCATCACTAGCATTTTGCTTGAGTGCACCATTAATATTTGTAGCTCGAGAGACCAGCAATATCATGGTAGGTCGAATTTTTTTTCCACCTTCTATATCAAAAAAATACTGCGCGACGGTGTCCAGAACTGGATGGTCACTGCCAAGCAGCTCTTTGATACTCTTGTTCAGTCGTCTGATATCGGACGAGACAATGGTAAATGGGTCTACCTCATCGACATGCTCTTCTCCAGCTACCGAAGCGATAGAACCCTTGCTCTTAGTCTTGGATGCCATGCTCATTATCTCTTTAACACTTTCGCTTTCACTTAACTCCCCCTTGACAGTAGGTGTATCTATAAACGCTTTGTCCAAGGATGTCATGGAGGACACCGCGTTGCGCAACATTGAAGAATTGAGGAGCTCGTCAGCAATATTTTCCTTCGTCGATAT
>MDSZ01062047.1_pt1 | contig 10476 bp, 11 predicted proteins | sample 811201 | NCBI WGS metagenome assembly MDSZ01 (sample SAMN05326647, study PRJNA326480) | marine metagenome | isolation source: seawater | place: Indian Ocean: North | collected 2010
AAATAATAAGTATTATTTTTAATTATAATAACATTTTTAGCTTCACTATTAAATGGCTTACCAATTATATAACTCATTTTATAATAATCTAAAATTATAAGGTTAATTTTATAAAAATCAGAAATATAATAAAGTAAATCTTCTTCATAATTATGATTTTCTATATTATTTATTATAGAATTACGTTTAAAATTTTTAATACTATAATTATTTGTTTTAAAATATTTATTTAGATTATCTATAAGTATTTTATCCATTTCAGTTACAAATTTATGCATTGATGTTTGTTCTTTATATTTCAATTCTTTAGACAAAATATGTAAAAGTGATTCAATAAAACTGCTTTCTTTATTAACACCATACAAATAATAATTATCTTCAAGCAAATTATCAAAAATATCATTTAGTTTTTTTGGAATATTAATAACACTATGTTTATTATATACAATATCAGATGTATTAGAAAGATTAGAATCATAAGAATCATTAGCATCATTAGCATCATTAGCATCATTAGCATCATAAGCATCATTTTGTGTAAAGGTTTTATCAATATTATTTCTTTTAAAAATAGCACTTTGTTCAAATTCAGGAATTACTTGTAAATTAATTTTTATATTTTGCTTATTTTTTTTTACACATTTAGTAATGTCACTAATGTTTAGGGTATTTTGAAAAGGCATTTTTTATATATAATATTTGTAATAAACTTTAAATCAAATTTTTTAAATTATTTTTGACAAACTCAATTAATTTTTCAATTTCTTCTATAATTTCTATAGGCATCTTTGTTAAGTTAATAAAATAACCATTTTTATTTTTAGTATATTTTATATTATTTTTTTCTAATATTTTAATTATTTCAATATATTCACAATAATGCATTTTACCTATTTCATTTTTTAGATTTATAAGTCTTTCATTATTTTGAACATTCATTACTATATCTATGTAAAAAAAAAATATAATTTAAACTTCCTAAAAAAAATGTTTTGGCATCAATGTTTTTTCTCCTTTTATATTTACAAATTGTGGCTTATCCATAACTTTTCTTTCACTTGTAATATGCTTAATGTAGTCATTATGCTGTAATAAGTTAGTTTTGACATTATTTACACAATAATCTAGTACCTTTTTATTTAAAATATTAATTTGTGAATTAAAATTACTATCATTATTTGTGCTATTTTGTAAAAAAATTGACCTCATTACTATCATTAATTCATCTTCAGATTGTTTTCCTATTTTTTGATTTGTTAAATTATATATATTTGATATAATAGAATCTTGTAAATAATCTATATTAGCTTGTGAAAAATACAAATCTGATAATTGAGTTTTACACATTCTTCCAGTCATATTATTTGATTTATTATTTTTAACATTTAAATTTTGATATAAATGAAAAGGTGCACCATTGTAATTATCTAAATTTATAAATGAACTATCCATATATAAAATAATATATTTTTTTATTACTTATTTAAATTTACTAACATTACTATTTTCAATTTATAATATTTGTATGTAGCAACATATTATCTCGTATTTCATGTGTTATCTTCATAATTATTATATTTTCAAGATTAGTATTTAATACTATACCACTACTTACATTTATAATAGAACTATCAACATATATAGCATAACTGCTTGTGCTATCTGGTTGTATTTCCCAATCTTCATTAACAGTAGCGACATTTGTTAAACCAACATAATCACTTATAGTTCTTATTTGACCATTCCCTTTACCATTGTATATTTTTATTTTTAAATTATTATATACATCATTACTACTACTAGCAGAATTATCTAATGTAATAGTATTATTTGTAGCACTAGATACTATATTTGACCTAGTATATTTTGTTAATCCAAAATTATCTTTAATTGTTGCATAAGATTGTGTTGTTGTTATAGTTGTTAAATCTAAATTATATTCTAAAGGTATATACACTGAATTATATAATTTATTAGCATCATCACCAAATATACCTATAATACTATGTCCTTCACTTTTCATTAAAAATTGTATTAAAGATGTTGTTCTAATATTAGAATTATTTATAGTAAGATTTTTAAAAATAATTTTGTCTCCAATATTATATTCATCAGATGAAAAATAACTATTAAATGTAATTACTAGTTTTTGTCCACCTAAATTTGCTCCAGAACCTGTTCCAATATCAGTTAAAGCTATATTACTTATAGTCAATTTATCATTTAAATTAGCTAATATTTTCCCACTTGGTGTTTTCAATGTAAATTTTAAATTTTTTAAGTTATTTTTTACACTAGGAAAATACATTATTGGACAATCATCAATATATTTAAATCTAAGTCTTTTTTTATCTGTTTGTGCTAATATATTTTTACCTATATTACCATATTCAATATAATTTGTATTTAGTGTATAAAATCCACTATTATTATTTGAGTTTTCAAAACTATCATCTATAATTAATGTAAATGTACTTTTATTAATTTCCTTATTACTTCCATAATTATTATTTGATAAATCTTCTATACTAAGTAATAAATATGGTAAATCACTAACACGCTGCAATCTAATATTATTACTATTTACACCTGTGGTTTCACTTGTTATAATACTATTGTTATATAAAGATATTACTTCTGCTTGATTAATATATATATTTTTTATTATTAAATTTACAAGTTCTATTTTTGTTATATTTTTAAAATCTTTATTAACAAATCCATTACTCAAATTTGTAGAAGTAAAATTCATAGTAAAATTATAGTTTGTATCATAAGCATAATTTCTATCAATACTATTAACAAATACTATATTATCTTTTTCAATTACATCATATTTTGTTTTATTTTCTATGTCATTAAAATTATTATCTTCAAATCCATCTACAATAAAATCCATAATATTTAAATATAAATACTATTTTAAATTATTTTTATAAATAAAATTAAATAGAAAAACATTAAGCCTTAAAGAACACTATATTTTTTTTTTAAAATTGATTACCTAACTTATTACTAAGTTTAAACACTATACAGCCCACACTAAGATTTAAATATGGAAAATATTTACTACTACTATAATACAATTCTAGAAAATTCACCTGATAATTTTAAAAAATTACTTGAAGGGAAATATAATTCAGGAATACAAGCATGGGTAAATGGTGATAGTAAAACACACCAAACCTGGTATTCTCCTTGTCTTATTGTATTATATTTACTAACTGGAAAATTAGTTAACAAAAAAAAACAAAAATTCTTTGGTTCAAATACTGAAATAGACCAGCATTTAGCATGTGAAATATTTGATTTGTTGATTAAATACAACCCTAATCCTCATGATAAAGACCACTTTAATGAAAATTTATTTGATAACATGAAAAACAAAAATAAAGACACTTTGACATATAGAACAAATAATGAAATATTCATAGAACATGTAAAAAAACACTATGAAAATCTTATTTAAAAGTTTAAAATGAAAATTCTAAAATAGTTTGTAATATTTTTTATTTAATATAGTAATTTATACACAAAGATTATGCAGATAAATATATAGTATATGTTAAATAAATTATTATATTTTACATAATAATAAAAATATAAATATAAATAAGTAGAAAAAAAAATTAGAATATTATTTAATTATAATAGGAATTTTAACAATCTTTAAGCACTAACCTTTTTCTTTTTGCGTACAACTTTTTTCTTTTTAGGAGGCTCAGGTTCTGGTTCAGGCTCAGGCTCAGGTTCTGGTTCAGGCTCAGGTTCTGGTTCTGAAGCACCATCAGCACCATCAGCACCATCTTCATCTTCAGCACTATCAGCACCATCTTCATCACCATGACCATCACCATCAGCACCATCACCATCACTTTCAATAAAATTTGTGTTTTCTTCTGCTTCATCATCACTACTTTCTAGGAAATCATCATTTGAGTAAGTTGTAGGAACAGTAACTTCTGCTTTTTGAAGTTTCCATTGACACATATAATTACCTGAACCAATCCAAAGACCTACACACTGAATAATTGCACGAATCTTAGTGTTTTTCACAAAAATATCTTCACAATTATCAGGCTCTTCCATATCATTAATTTTATATTCAGTGCCATCAGTATTTTTCACTGAAAATTCCCATACACCTTCACGACGAGGAACTTTGAGTTTCATACTAGGAGGCCATTTTCCATCAGGTTCTCCAGTTTCCTTATCTTTTGATTCCTTAATTAGGTCAGTAAATTTAGATTCAATTACAGCACGAGTAGTTTTTTTAGGGTCAAGTCGAAGCCAAGATACTTTGTTTTCAAATCCACCATCAATAATCTTCTGTTCAAGTGCTTTTAGTTTATCATGAAACGCCTGCATTTCAGGATTCTCATCCATACCCTTAAATGAAAGGTCAATACTATACTTAGGATATTTATCTTCAGTAAATACACCCATCTTCCAAGGCATACTCATCCAAGGAGTTTGAACATTAAAACGTCCACCATTATAATTTACATACACAAGTTTAGCACCAGTATCCAAAATTTTTGGAACCGAGAAAGACACTTTGTTAATATCGATATTTTTTCCTTTTACTAGAGACATTGTTTGATTATATTACATAACATAAGTATGAAATTTTTAAATCAATTTTGTTTTTTTGTTTTAAAAATATATTTAAAATAATCCTATAGAATTTTAATTTAATTGTATTAACCAAGGCATACACTGGGCACATTCATTAGAAATTTCAACTAATGCTGTTAGAACATAGTACCCACCAGTTATTTTTGAATTATTATTAGGCGATGATGAAACTAATTTATTTATTTCATCTAAAACTATGTTTTGCAAAGTATATTTGTCATATATATTAAATATTTCATTAACACTTTTAGGAAACATATTATTTTGTGGAACTATTTCTAACTTTTGATTATAGCTTAATTCAGCTCTATAGTTCCATATATCTTCCAATGATTTATAATACATTTTCAGTTGAGGTAGAGATAAATCTGTAAACCAATTTATATTTAATCCACCAGCATATATATTTAACGTGTCTAATTTTTGAAAAATCTCAATAATTTTATGATTTAATAATTGATTTTTAGTATATAATATATTTTCTTCATTATTTTCTATTAATTTATTTTCTACTAAATAATCCCACCGTTTATTAAATGAATTTATAGTATTATAATCAATATCATTTCTAGTATATGGATTTTTCTTGTCACTATCTAATAATTTTTTAAATGAATTTATATCAAAAAAATAAACACTATTGTTATCCTTATATGAAAAAAAATATTCATCTTTTATATCATAAATATTTTCAAAACTATAAAAATCTTCAGAGTTTACACATATACTTTTATCAATAATACCAGGTCCTTGTTTCATAATTTTTAATTTTTCTAAATATCTTTTAATTTTTTTCTGCAAAAAAATAATTTTATTTATATTCTTATTATAATTATTAATATTTTCAAAAAATGAAAATAACCTTTCACGTAATTCCTTTTTTTTCCCTACACAATCTAATTTATAGAATTTTAAAGAATTTTTAATATCTTTTATATAAAAAAATTTATTAAGGTTTTTGGTGTGATTATATATTTCCAAATCAATAATACTATGTGAAATATGTCTATTCATTACTATAATAATTATATATAAAATCTTTAACTAAATTTTATATAAAAATTTAAAAGTATATAGTTAAATAATTTTTAGAAGAATATAAGACTAAATATGAAATAAACTAAATGTTTTTACTATAATTATATCTACATAATTAAATTATTGTATATTTTGAATACATAGAAAATATACTATTTATACTTTACTTTAAACTAATATAATCTTTTATACTTTATTTTTATTACAACTGTGTAATAGCCTCTCCTATATGAGACATAATATCTTTATATTTAAATCTTTTAATTTAAACGAATAAATATTTTATTTTTCTATTTTAATGAATTTAGAATTTAATATAGAACTTATAAATTTTATTAATCAAGAAAAAAATAAAACTAAACTTCAATTAAAAAAATGTTATAAATATTTCAATAATTGTTTAATTAAATCAATAATAGAACTAGATAATAAATTTGAAAATATTCAAAATATAGAAACTAATGTGTTTGCTGGTATAAATATGGTATATTATATTTATTATTTATTAATTAACTATAGTAATAATATTAAATTAACTATTTTTTTACTAGAAAGAGCCATTTTATTGTATTCTGAGTTTATAATTATGTCACAAGATAAAAAAATAATAGACGAAATATGCTTTGTTCCAAATACAAATGATGCGGTTTCATTTGCATATAAAAAGACAATTGGACCTATAAAAATTAAAAATCTTTTTTCTAATAAAAAAAAAATAAATAATATAAAACTTATGTCTTTAGTTCTTAAGAAATTATATATAGAAACATACTTAAATTGCGATAAAAATAAATTATCAGAATCATTAAACAATATAACTATATTTTTAGAAAATGATTTATTTGATTGCTTTGATAAAAATAAATATAGTGAGTTAATTTTTTCAAAAATAAAAAATATTATTGATACTAAAAATACACTAAATAATAAAATTAGTAAAATAAAAATATTTTTAGAAACACTAAATAAATTTGATAAAAAAAATACAAATTATTTAAACAAAATAGATACTATATTTAATGTTATATTTAATACTAATATAGACATAGAAGACTACTATAAATATAAAAATAGTGATTTATATAAAAATTGTAAAAATAATATATTAAATAACTAATGAATATAGATTATTTAATTATTGGAGGTGGTATATCTGGATTAAATTTAGCATGTAAAATTAAAAATAATTTTAATAACAAAACTTGTGCTTTATTTGAGCAATCTAATAATTTAGGTGGTAGAATAAATACTATATACAAAAAAAATATGGTTTATGAATCTGGTGCTGCACGTTTTAATAATAAACATAAAAATTTAATTAATTTACTAAAAAAATATGATTTATATAAAGAGAAAATACCTATAAAAAGCTTTTGGGATACTATAATATTAAAGAAACAAAAATTAGATATAAATATACACGATTTTTTAAATAAATTAGTTAAAGAGTATGATAATAAAAAATATGATTCTATATTGAGAAAATATACATTATATGAATTTATTGAAAAAAAATATGGTAGCATTTATTCTAAATACCTTTTAGATAATTATAGTTATTACAGTGAAGTCTGTGTTTTAAATGCACATGATTCACTAAAATTATTAAAAAATGATTTAAATGAAAATAATAAATTCTTTATTTTAAAATGTGGATTAAGTGAATTAATAAAAAAAATGGAAGAAGATTTCTTAAGCAATAAAAATTGTAATTACAGTATAAATAAACAGCATAAATGTGTAAATGTTGAATATGATAATGATACTAAACTTTTTAGTGTAAAATTCAAAAATTATGATACAAACACATATGAAAGTTATATAACTAAAAATTGTATATTTGCTTGTGATGGAAAAAGTATTCAAAATATGAAATTTTTAAATAAATTTAAAATAGATAAATATATAAAAAGTGTTCAAGTCGAGCCTCTTTTGCGAACATATGCTCTATATAATATGAAAAATAAAAATACAAATAATTGGATACAACATTTAAGTAAAACAGTTACAGATGATAAAATTAAATTTATAATACCAATTTATAATGGATTAGTTATGATATCATATACAGATGGTAAATATGCTAAATATTGGAAAAAAAAAAATATTAGATAATAGCCAACTTGACACATTAAATGAAAGTTTATCTAAATTATTTCCAGAAAATAAAATACAGAAAAAACCATTATTTTTAGAAAACTACTATTGGGACCAAGGTGCTTGTTATTGGAAAAAAAATATAAATAGTGAAAAAGTGTATAATAAAATGATAAAACCTACATCACTTAATTTATATTTTGTGGGTGATTCTTTTAGTTTACAGCAAGCATGGATGGAAGGTGCACTTAATACAAGTAACAAAGTTTTTGATATTTTAAAAACCAATTAATTAAATATTAAGATAAAAAATAATTTAATATATTAATGAAACATATTACTATAAAAATAATATTGTTAGGTGATACTTGTGTAGGAAAAACATCACTTTTAAACAGATTAAATGACAATTCTTATAATAGTAATTTTGTGTCAACATTGGGAGTTGATTTTAGAAAAATAAATCAGCAAAAAAATAATACTATATATAAATGCTATTTATGGGATACAAGTGGTCAAGAAAAATTCAGGTCAATAGTTACATCATATTTTAGAAATATAAATTGTGCGATATTAGTATATGATATAACTGACCATGATTCTTTTATTAATATAGATAATTGGGCAAATGATTTAAAAAAATTAAATAATTTTGAAGAATTAACAATAATTGTATGTGGGAATAAATGCGATTTAAAAAATAGAGTAGTTAGCAAAGTTGAAGCTTCAAATTACTGTGAAAAAAATAATTTCTTATTTACAGAAATCTCATCAAAAAATAATATTAATATAAATATAATTTTAGATAAATTATTGGAAAATATAGAAGATAAAATTAAAAATAATAGTATATATTATGATAAAATAGATGGTAAATTAATTTCACAATTAGAATTAAATACTAAATTTAGAAAAAAGAAAGATTGTTGTATTATAAATTAAAAATTACAAAATTACAAAATATTCAATATATTAATTAATAATGCTTCAATATATATAATATTTTTATAACTTTTATTATTGCTTCTGTTATTTTCTATTATTAAATTAATTATAGTATTTTTTTTATCAAAATTATAATTACTTTTACAAAAATAATCTAATAAGATTTTATAAATCTCTTGTGAATTAATATTTTTAGTTATTAAATCATACAATATTACTCTAATTTTTAATATATTTTTTATATCTTTTTTTTCAATTAATTTAATTATTTTCATAATTTCGTCTTTTAGTTCATCTTTATATTTTACATTTAATATTAAACACTCTAATTTAACAAATATTTTTTTTAAATTAATACTATTATGAAAAATGTCATCTATTTTTTTTTTGGATAATGTAATATTTTTTTTTGATAAATAATCTTTAATAGTATTTTTGACAACAACATTATTTGGCTGAGAAACTCTAATATTATTTATAAATGGAATTAATGTTTTTAATTTATTAGTATTATTTGTTGTTATGAAAAATTTTATAATATTATATTTTTTTTCAATAATATTTTTTATTAAACATATAAATTCATTATTTGCAAATTCAATATTTTTTATGATTATTATTTTTTTTTTTAAATCCTCATTATTTTCATCTACATTTATATTACCATTTACTGTTAATTCACGCAATAAATTATAATAAAGCATTTTTTTACTATTAAAATATTTATCAATTATTATTTCATAATGATAAGTGCTAGCATGTATATCTACAATTTTTGTATTTGATGCTACATTTATTTTAAGTTTTACTATTGATGTTTTTATTTCTTCTTTAAAATATTCATTTAATAGACTCTTTAATAATGTATATTTTCCAACACCATTATTTCCATATAATAATATATTATCTATACCAAATTTAATTATATTTGATAATTTTTTTGCTATATTTTTATTAATTTTGTAATTATCTAAAAATTTAGGTTCTAATTCATCAAGAATTAACATATTATAAATAATTGTATTTTTGTTAAGTAAAAAATATATTATAATATTAATATGGATATTGTAAATTTATGTATGAAAATACCAAATGTTGGACTATTACTTTTTTATTTAATATTTATAGTAATTATTCCATTTATTATAATATATTTTAAAAAATTACATTTATTAAAATTATACTTACCAACATTAGTAGCATTTGCACACCTATTTTCTAGAGCAGGCCCAAATGTACTTTTTAAAGATTTATATTCATTAAAACCAAATAACTTTGTATCTTTTATATCATCAAACTTTATTAATCTTATAACACTATATGGAATAATTTGGCAATGTTTAGAAAATTACAAAAACAATGACATTTATTCAAGTATAATATATGGTATTTTGATATTTATCATAGCCTTCCCATTTGCTAGAACAGGAATGAAATTTATATTAGATAGCACTGACAAATATCTAAAAGATAAAACCAAAATAAATTACAGTTACAATTGGCATTTATATATATTTGGATTACTTTATATCATATTTATGTTAGGGTTACAAGCAATTGTATTATTTTTACTTGATTCTTATTCACAAAAAGTATTAAATAATAAAAATAACAATAACAATAGCAATAATAGTATAAATAATAATAATAATAATAGAAACAATGGTAACAATGGTAATAATGGTAACAATGGTAACAATGGTAATAATGGTAATAATAGAAACAATGGTAATAATAGAAACAATGGTAACAATGGTA
>MDSZ01064325.1_pt1 | contig 10476 bp, 10 predicted proteins | sample 811201 | NCBI WGS metagenome assembly MDSZ01 (sample SAMN05326647, study PRJNA326480) | marine metagenome | isolation source: seawater | place: Indian Ocean: North | collected 2010
AAAAATAGAATTTAATTATCGCGGGGTGGAGCAGCCTGGTAGCTCGCAAGGCTCATAACCTTGAGGTCGGCGGTTCAAATCCGTCCCCCGCAACCAATTCTATAATCTAAACTTTGATTTTTTTGAGTCTATTAAAAAACCTTTGACTGTATCAGTTGTAAGTTTTTCAAAACTTTTTCCAAACTTTTCTATTTTTTCAATTATTGAGGGGGGAACAGTAATTATTTGACATCCTAAACTTTTGGCCTGTAGATAGTTGTATGGCTCTCTGGTGCTTGCCCAAAGTATTTCGACATTTTTGAATCTCTTTGATATCTTTATGCTTTCTATAAACTGTGGAATTGGGTCTATACCAGTATCAGCCATTCTTCCTGCAAAAATCGAAATAATAACTTTGGTTTTTTTATCAATTTTTTTTAAAATCTCTTTTGTTTGTTTTGATGTATAAACTGCAGTAATATTTAGCTTGATTTTCTTTTTGTTAAGTTGATTAATTACTTTTCCCATAAATTTTCCCTTAGAGTTTGTAACCGGGACCTTGACATAAACATTTTTTCCCCATTTGCTGATCCTATTTCCCTGGGATACCATATTTTTTATATTGTCAGCAAAAACCTCGAAAGAAACAGGTTTTTTAGTTATTTTTAAAATTGCTTTTGAGTATTTAGTATAATCTTTAGCTCCTGCATTTCTCATCAAAGTAGGATTTGTTGTAAATCCTTTTACGATTTTTTTATTATTAAATTTTTTAATGAGACTAATATCAGCAATATCGCAAAAAATTTTTGTCAATTATAAGCTCTTTACAATTTCCTCAGTCATTTTTTTGGCGTCAGCAAATAACATTAAGGTATTATCTCTATAAAAAAGATCATTATCAATTCCAGCATATCCAGGTGATAAACTTCTTTTTACAAACAATACTGATTTACTTTTTTCAACATCTAGGACTGGCATTCCATATATAGGACTTTGAGGGTCTGATTTTGCTACAGGATTTGTAACATCATTTGCTCCTATAACATATGCCACATCACAATTTGCGAAATCATTATTGATTTCCTCTAATTCAAAAACTTCATCATATGGCACATTTGCTTCAGCTAATAAAACGTTCATATGTCCTGGCATTCTTCCTGCCACTGGGTGAATGGCGTACGACACTTTTACTCCGTTTTTTTTTAGAGCATCTACCATTTCTCTTAAAGCATGTTGAGCTTGCGCTACCGCCATACCATATCCAGGTACAATTATTACAGAGGATGCATTTTTCATTAAAAACGCAGCATCATCTGCATTTCCGTTTTTCACAGGTTTTTGTTCCCTGCTTTGAGAACCTGACGATTGTTCTGTAGCACCCCAGCCTCCAAGAATTACATTAAAAAACGACCTATTCATCCCTTTGCACATTATGTATGATAGAATTGCACCTGATGAACCAACTAAAGCACCTGTAATTATTAAAGCAGTATTTTCTAATGTAAAACCTATCCCTGCTGCAGCCCAACCTGAATAAGAGTTTAACATAGAAATAACTACAGGCATATCGGCTCCTCCTATTGGTATTATTAACAATACTCCTACGAGAAAGGATATTACAACAATAGACCAAAATATGTTAGAGGCTTGCGATATACATAGATAGTAAATTAGAAATATAATTGATATTCCTAACATTAAATTTATTAAATGCTGTCCTTTAAAAGTAATTGGTGAACCAGACATTAATCCCCTTAATTTTAAGAATGCAATAATCGAACCAGAAAAAGTTATTGCTCCTATAGCTGCACCTAAGGACATTTCAATCAAGCTTGCTAACTTAATATTTCCAACAAATCCTAAACTAAATGCTTCAGGTTTTAAAAAAGCAGATATAGCAACAAAAACTGCAGCAAGACCTACAAGACTGTGAAACCCAGCAACAAGTTCTGGCATCGCTGTCATTGGTATTCTAAATGCTATGAATGCTCCAACTGATCCACCAATAACTAAAAAAATTAAAACATAAATAAACCCTGTACCGAAATTATCTATTGATAAAAAAGTGACAATTATCGAAATAGCCATACCCGCTATACCAAAATAATTTCCTCTCCTAGAAGTTTCTGGAGAAGATAAACCTCTTAAAGCCAATATAAATAGTATTCCTGATATTAGATAGAATATTGCTGAGAGATTTGCAGACATAATTATTTTTTCTTCTTTTTATACATTTGCAGCATTCTTTGAGTAACAAGGAAACCGCCAAAAATGTTTACGGCAGCTAAAATTATTGCAAGAAAGCCAAAAATACTTGAAATTTCAAAAATACTTTCAGAAGACCCTGCTAATGCAGCAATTATTGCACCGACAATTATAACTGAAGAAATAGCATTTGTTACAGACATCAGTGGAGTATGCAATGAAGGTGTAACACTCCAAACAACATAATATCCTACAAAAATTGACAAAATAAAAATGCTTAATCTAAATATAAAGGGGTCTATTTCCATTATTTTACCATTGTTTTATTAATTATCTCGTCTTCTAGATTAATTTCAAATATTTTTTTTTCTTTATCAAATAAATTATCGATATAGTTAAAAACATTTTTTGAGTATAAATTCGAAGCTGAGACAGGTAACTTATTCAAAATATTGTCTTCTCCTAAAATTTTTACACCATTGCTATCTATCACTTCATTAACTTTTGTTAATTCTGAATTTCCACCTTGCGAAGCAGCTAAATCATAAATTACAGAACCACTTTGCATTACATCAATCATTTCTTTTTTTATAATTATTGGAGCTTTTTTTCCAGGAATTAATGCAGTGCATATTACAATATCAATTTTTTTTAATGTCTCCTTCAATAAATTTTCTTGTTTAATTTTAAATTCTTCAGAGGTTTCCTTAGCATATCCTCCTTCAGTTTCTAGATTTTCTGAACCCTCGATTGTTAAAAATTTTCCACCTAAACTCTCAACTTGTTCTTTAGATGCTAATCTAACATCTGTTGCAAAAACAATTGCTCCCATCCTTTTTGCAGTTGCTACAGCCTGTAATCCTGCAACACCTGCTCCAACTACCAAAACTTTTGCAGCTGATATAGTACCAGCAGCAGTCATCATCATTGGTATTGCTTTTTGAAAATAAGAGAATGAATCAACTACTGCCTTATATCCAGCTAAATTTGCTTGCGAGGACAAAATATCCATTGATTGTGCCCTTGTGATTCTTGGTAAAAGTTCAAGCGAAAAGCAATCTATGTTTTTAGATGATATTTCTTTTAATTTCTTTTCATTGGAATATGGATTCAAGATACCAACTAAAATTTGTTTTTGTTTTAATTTATTTAAGTTTTCATCACTTAAAATATTAATTTGTAGAATTGCATTTGAACTTTTAATTACCTCATCATCATTTTTAAAAATAATTGCACCTTCTTGCTCATATTCAATGTCACTTATTCCTAAATGTGATGCATAATTTTGACTTAGATGCACTTTTAAACCTATTGAATTATATTTTTTAATAATATCTGGAGTTATAGCAACTCTCTTTTCAAGGTTTTTGTCTTCTGATACAGACCCTACAATCATAATAAATAGTGTAATGATCCTATGATCATTTCTGTCTGGCTTTGAATTTGGGATTTTTTTTATTTATTATATAAACTCTTCCTCTTCTTCTGACTAATTTTGAGTTAAGATCTCTTTTTTTCAGTGATTTTAATGAGCTTGCTATTTTCATAAATAAATTTATGACTTAATAAACGAAGTTACATAATCTTTCAAACTTATTTTTCCAAATCTTTTAAAAACTCTGCTATTTATAGAAATATTGGTTAATGCTGAGGCGTATCTTTCACCCTCTCTTTTAGGTAAATAAATAATTTTTGATCTAAACATTTTTGCCACTTCAATAAGTGTATAAGATTTTTTGTGAGAAATACTATAATGAGCACATTTATTTGATTTCCAAGCCTCATAACATACTTTTACTGTATCTGAAATATGAGTAAATCTTCGAGATTGAGTTCCTGGTTTTACAATTGTTAATGGTTTTCTTTTTTTATATTGATCTTCGAAAATTCCAATTACAGTTGCCATTTCTCCAGAACTTATATGTCTTTTGCCGTAAACATTGTAAAAATATATTATTTCAAATTTAAAATTGAACCATTTTTTCAAATTATCCAATAATTCAAGATTTTTTGATTTTGTAAATGCATATGGTGAAAGATTTTTGTCATTTCCATCATTTCCTAATGTTGCAGAGGTAGCTGAATAAATTAATTTGATTTTATTATCTAAACAAAATTTAAAAACCTCTTTTGTTCCCACTGAATTTGAATGAAAACATTGATTAAAATACTTGAAGCTTTGAAAAATTCTTGCAAATTCTCCAAAATGAAAAATTGAATTTATTTTGTTTTTATATTTGTCTAGTATTTTAAATATATTTGAAGTATCACCTTTCAGATACTTCACTCTCCTAGATTTAATATGATTTTTTTTTGTTCCACTTGAATAATTATCAAGACTTATAATTTTATAACTTGTTTTCTCAATTAAATATTCAATGAGATTTGAACCAATAAAACCAGCACCACCTGTTATAACAATATATTTTTTCATGTGGGTTAAGCCTGGCAACGTCCTACTCTTCCATGTCTTAAGACAAAGTACCATCGGCGCAGAAAGGCTTGACTTCCGAGTTCGGGATGGGATCGGGTATTTCCCTTTCGCAATAATTACCAGGCAGGCAGCTTATATTCATATAATTAAAAAAAGGCAAATTATTTTTTAAAAAGTAATATATTAATAGATAAACAATAATATAGATAATAAGCGAAGATGAATAAGGTTAAGACAGCATTTGTAGCATTTTTTCCTGTAATCCCAAATAACATGGGTTCTTCAACTGTTGTGAATAGTAGATTTAAATATTGGCCATCAGAAAAAAAATTATTTCAATTATCCCATATAAAAAAAATTAACAATAACAAAATTAAAACAATTTTTTTAAAAAAAGAGAGTCCAATTTTAAAAATTATATTATTGCCAAAGCTAATATTAGAAATATTTTTTTATTTAAAAAATTCTAAAAAAAAAATTATAATTATTGAAGGGGCAAGTTGGGTTTTTTATAGCTTTATTGTTTTTATTACATTAAAGGTTATACTTTCAAAAACAAAAATTGTTTATGTTTCACATTCAATAGAGTCCGAAATAAGAAAAAAATATTCTAATAGATTAATCTATCTTGTTACATTTCTTTTAGAAAAGTTTCTTTTGAAGAATGTAGACTTAGCAACTTCGGTATCTAAACAAGAGAAAAGAAAGATTAAAAAACTACATAATACTAATACCATTCTCTATCCAAATTCAGTTACAATTGACAGGAAAGTTAGAAAAAAGTTAATTCATAATGAATATATATATTATTCTGGATCTTATCTTTACAAACCTAATAAATACGCAATTGATTACCTTAACCAGAAAGTTATGCCAATCTTACTCAAAGAGTTTCCAAAATTAAAATTGGTTATAACAGGGGGTGGTTTTAATCTAAATTATCCATGGTTAATTAATAGAGATATTGTTAGTAAAGAAAATTTATACAATATTATATATCATTCGTTATGCTTGTGTGTACCATTAAAGTTTGGATCTGGTACAAGAATAAAGATTATTGAAGCTTTGTGTTTGGGTACTCCAGTAGTATCTACATATAAAGGAATAGAAGGTATTGAAATAAAAGAAAAAAACCCTCCGTTCATTTTTGATAAAGATAAAGAAATTATTAAATCTATAAAGTTTATTATTAAAAATAAAAGAAAAATTAAAATAAAATCTTTATCTCAAAAAAAATATTATCTTAATGAATTTTCAATGAAGAATGCTACTGAGCGGTTTTTAAAAAAAAATCTTAATTATTTTTCTTATTAAATTAAATGGTAAAAAAAAATAAAATCTTAAATATATTAAAAATAACTTTAAGTTCATATCTTTAAGCTTAAATACTTTAATTAAAAGATAATAATAAGAACCAGTTGCATAAAGCTTAGGTAAATTATTTTTTTTTAAAAATCTTTTAAAATAATAATTATTTTTTTTCCAACTATCAATTTGCCATTCTCTATTCTCTTTGAAATCTGAAAATTTATTTTCAATTTTATATAAATTTATTTTTTTAAAAAGATTCTCAAATTTAAGATTTAATGCATCCCCTATTGAAATATAAAAATTATCTATAACACCCCAATTATACTGCTTATAACTATTTAAATATTTTAAAAATTGTTTTGCTTTATCTACAGAGAGTTTAAATGCAATAAAATCTATACCATAATGAGGTTTGAATGAGCTTTCTTGTTTACCATTTTTAATTAAAATATTAGGATAAATAAAACCCATGTAGTTATCTTCTTTGACTGATTTTAATATTTTAATTATTTTTTTTGATAATATTACATCAGCATTAGAAAATATAAAATAATCATAGTTTTTTTTTAAATAATATTTTAGGGAATTTTTCAACATTATAGAGTTGGAATATTTTACGTTTTTTGGAAGCTTGCTTTTTGGATAATTAAAATATTTCATTTTAATTTTTTTTTTCTTCAAAAATTTTTTAACACCATAATCATCGAATTGCGTTACACAAAAAGTAATATCAGCATCATATTTTCTAATATTATTAATAAATGTATTTTGTACTTCATTATTTATTCTTGATTTATTTAAAGGTCTGAAAGATACTTGCCAAAGAATTTTCATAGGTGTAATTAATATATAACTATTATCAATGATTTTTACAAATCTTATAAATGAATTTAAGAAAAATAATTTATTATTTAACTTTATCTTATGTTTATTTTTGCTTTACCCAATTTCAATTGTGGTTGGACCAGCATTAATCGAAATAACAATTTTTATTTCTACTGTAATCTTCTTTTATTATTTAGTAACTAAAAAACATAACCTATCCGCAAGTTTCAAAGATAAAAATATTATAATTATATTATTATTCATATCCGTTTGTATTGTTTCATCTCTGACTTCCGAAAATATATTTTATTCAATAAAGTCCTCTTTTTTTTCTATAAGATTTTTACTTTATTTTCTTATAGTATTTTTTTTATTAAAATATTCAGAAAATAATATTTTATTATTTTTTTATTTTACCTCAGCTTTTATATTTATATGTTTGGTTGATAGCTATATGCAACTAATACTTGGCTATAATATTTTCTTTTATGAGACAGGTCAAAATAGAGTAACAGGTTTATTTTTTGAAGAAAAAAAATTGGGTAGATATTTAATTACAATCTCACCTATTTTAGTCGGTATTTATTTATTAAAAGTTGAAAGGGAAATAAATAATAAATTAATAATTGTATTTACATTTTTGATATTTGTTTTTTTTATTTGTCTTTTTACAGCCGAGAGAGTTTCGATGTTTTACTCTGGTTTTACAATTTTTATTTTAATTTTATCTGCATATAAAATATCAAAAAAATACTTAATACTATTTTTAATACCAATAATATTATTGGCATCAATTTATCAAATGAAAATTTATAAATTTGATGATCAAGTAAAAAATACTATTAAACAAATAACAAACAACAAAAGTGAATTCTCATATCCCTCCAAAGAACATAGGGCTTTTATGACAACAAGCTATAAACTTTTTAAAGAAAATTTTCTGCTTGGAGTGGGTCCAAAAAATTATAGAAATAAGTGTGCAGAGATAGAATTTAAAGGTGTTAAAAATTGTTCTACTCATCCTCACAATATTTTTTTTCAGTTATTAGTAGAAACAGGAATTTTAGGAATATTGATTTATATTTATATATTTTTTTTAATTTTAAAAAAAATTTTATTCTTTATTTTTTTTGAAAAGATTCTTGATCCTAAAATTTTCTTTATTTTGCCAGTGTTTTATTTTTTAAACCCCTTTTTACCCTCAGGTAATTTTTTTAATAATTGGTTTATGGCAATTGGAACAATTTCTTTACCTTTCTATATGTATTTTAATGAAAACAAAAAATAAATTATTAAAGAATTTGTATACTAATTCCCTGATACTATCCTTGCCAGGTTTTTTCTCGATATTTTTATCTCTATTCGCCATACCAATTCACTTAAAAGGACTAGGTATAGATAATTATGGAAATTATCTGATTTTTCATATTTTTTTGTCTTTATCTTTTCTTTTAAATTTAGGAATTTCAAAAACCATTGTCATAAGCTCAAATAGATATAGAAATTTGACTAAGGGTATAGCTTATGATGGTATTAAATTTACAATTATAATTTTGATTATAATTGCACTGATTTATTTATTTTTTAATTTCTTTTATTTACTGGATTTCAAAAGATACATTATTTCAAATGAACTATTTTTTTTAGGTTTGATTATATCAATATTATATTTAACTTTAGAAGGAATAATGCAAGCTTATAAGTTGTTCAAGCATTTGAGTATTTTTAATTTTTTTTTTTATAGTTTATCTCTTTCATTGCCATCAATTTCTATTTTAGTTTTTAAAGAAATAGATCTAATTACACTTATTTTTTTTAGTGTATTAATAAAGTTATTCTTAATTGTTTTTTTAATTTTATTTTTAATTTCAAAGAGTTTAATCAAAAAAGATAATAAAGGTCAATTTTACAAGTCTTTTTTAAAAAACTCTCCATGGCTAACATTAAATAGTTTATTTGTTCAACTATATGAAATGCTGGACAAATATTTAATTAAGATATTTCTTGGCTCATCTTTTATGGCTGTATATTCAATACCACAGCAATTAACTGGTAAATTAAGTATTTTGTCTAAAGGTTTTAGCGCATTTCTTCTCCCAAACATTTCAAATAAAAATAAAAATTTAGAATTTTTTTATTCTGTGGATATTTTTTTAAAATATATTCCACTCATAATATTTCTATTTTTCCCATTTTATCCACATTTGTTAAAATTTTGGCTTGGAAATGATTATTCTATTTTAATTCACGATTTAACAAAAATTTTTAGTCTTATAGCAATTTTTTCTTGCATATCTCATATATTGCTAACAAAATTTGAAGCCGATCAACTATCATTTGTAAATTTCAGGATCGAAGTAATATTCTTGCCATTATTTTTAATAGCTCTTGTTTATATGGCCTATGCTAATTATTCTTTAATGAATATTGCTATTTTAGTATTAATAAAAGAAATAGTTTTAATTTTTTTTAGAATATATTATTTAAAAATAAATTATAAAAGAATCCAAATTTATTTCATTTATTTAACTTCTTTAATAATTTTATTATTTTTATCTTTTATAAATTTTAAATTATTTTATTTAATTACTATTATATTATTATTTTTTACATTCAAAAATGTTAAGTTCAATTATTAGAAAACTCCTGCAAAGCCTAAGTTTCTTTTATTCAAATAACATGAAAAAAGTAGAAATAAATGACAGAAAAATTTATAATCAAATCAAAAAAAAAATTGACTCTAAATATGTTGTAAGTAAAAATCTTAAAAAAACACATAAAATTTTTAATAAACAAATTTTTAACCTTATAAATCAGAGAGATCTTAAAAACTTTTTACGATATTCATTTATTCAAAAAATGTTTTTTGTCCATAACCGATTTTTTATTTTGAAAGAACTGAACACTTTAAAAGAAGATAAGAATTGGGCTTTATACAAGAGAATTCTTAATGAGGACAGTGTTGGGAATCCTATAAGATACTTTCTTTATCCACAATCATCTGGAAATCAAATTAACCATGTTTATCATTTGAGTATATTAATTAATACACTGAATTTAGATTTAAAAAAGGTTAATCATGTTTATGAATTTGGTGGTGGGTATGGTTGTATGGCTCGAATATTTTCAAAAATTAATCAAAATATAAAGTATACGATATTTGATACAAAACTAGTAAATCTTCTGCAATATTACTTCCTTAAACAAAATGACTTAGATGTTGGTTTTAATAATAATCATAAATTTTTATTAACTAATAAATTCAAATTTACAAAAAAAAAACCAGTACCGAATTCATTATTTATAGCTAATTGGTCGATATCTGAAACACCACTAGATTTCAGAAAAAAGATTATTTTTGAAATGAAAAATTATGAGAATATACTAATTTCTTTTCAGGAAAGTTTCGAAAATATCAATAATTTAGAATATTTTAAAAATTTGCAATCAGATCTTCAGTCAAATTATAATTTTAAATTAATTCTCAATAAATTTTACAAAGGGAATATTATAAAAAAAGAGAAACATTATTTTTTAATAGGAAAAAAGTTAAAGATTTAAATCAGGAAGATTAAAAAAGTTTAAATCTATATAGAAGTAAGCATAGTTTATAAATTTTTTGATTTCACCAAATAAAGTACTTTCGAATATAGTATTACTTTCACCTCTCATGGAGTAACCCGCATATTGATCAAGTTTCCACATGAAAATATAAAAAATCA
>MDSZ01188863.1_pt1 | contig 10476 bp, 8 predicted proteins | sample 811201 | NCBI WGS metagenome assembly MDSZ01 (sample SAMN05326647, study PRJNA326480) | marine metagenome | isolation source: seawater | place: Indian Ocean: North | collected 2010
CTCTACCCGACCAGCTACCTGAAATCCAAAGGTCTGGGCAAGGACTGTGCATTACTGACCGACGGCCGTTTCTCCGGCGGCACGTCAGGACTCTCCATCGGCCACGCTTCACCGGAAGCGGCCGCCGGTGGCGCGATCGGACTGATTGAGGATGGTGATACCATCCTGATCGACATCCCCAACCGCTCTATCAATGTCCAGGTCAGCAATGAAGAGCTGGCACAGCGCCGGGAAGCACGCGACGCCAAGGGCTGGAAACCCGAACTGCCGCGGGACCGGAAGGTATCCGCCGCCCTCAAAGCCTACGCCCTGCTGGCCACCAGTGCCGATAAAGGTGCGGTCCGGGATCTGAGCAAGCTGGACTGAATCTGGTGTCTAGTCCTGAAATAGGTTTACACCTATTTCTATTGAAACGCCCGGTGCACCGCATCGGGCGTTTTGTATTTCAAGGCAAGATGTGGTCGCCTTGTGTTATAGGTCTGCACGGACTGATCGACCATCTTTTGGGCTTCCGCAAGGTCTTTGGGGCGCGCCAGCAATAACTCCGTTTTCAGGATGCCGTTCACCCTTTCGGCCAGTGCATTTTGATAACAGTCATAGCCATCGGTCATTGAACAACGAATGCCGTGTTTGGCATGCAGCTGTTGGTATGACATGGAGCAGTACTGGATTCCCCGATCCGAGTGATGAACGAGTTCTCCAGAGTGTTTCCTTCCCTTCAACGCCTTACGCATAGCTTGTATCACAGAATCCGTATGAAGGGTGTCATGGACATGGTAGCCCACGATTTTGCGAGAGAAAGCATCCGTAATCAGGCTGAGATAGGCCAAGCCCTGGTGAGTCGGTAAGTAGGTAATATCTGCCACCCAGAGCTGCTCAGGTGCGACTGGCACAACCTGCTCCGGACCCGGCTTTAGCAGGTTAGGATGACAGCGAAAGTGGTGATGGCTATGCGTGGTCTTATGATAGGCCCGCTTGCGGGGAACCAGTTGTCGGTGTGCTCTTAGGAGGTCGAATAGTCGGTCCCGGCCCATGCGCAAAGGGGCATTCAGTTTCAGTAGCGAATGCAGTTTGCGGGTTCCCAGCCGAGGCTGATGCAGGCGCTCTTCCCGTACAAAGTCCAGCACCAAGAGATTGTGCGCCTTACGAGCCGCATCCGCTTTGAAGTACTGATAATAGGCCTGACGGGAAAAACCTAGATATCGGCAAGCCCGACTAACGTTCAGGCCTTGGATTTGTCTTTGTGCGAGGACTTGCCGGACCGCTTTTTTACAACGCGACAGCCATAGTCTTTTTGAAGCACATCCACAACGGATTCAAAGAATTGCGCTTTCTGGTTGGCCTCATCTAGCTGCTGCTCCAGCTCTTTGATGCGCTGCTCTGGTGTAAGTGGAAGATCCGATTTGTTCATCGCAGCCCCCTTGCGTACCAAGAGCATGGCCGCCGGGCTCCAATCCTGCTGACCATGCTTACGTAACCACGTTAGCACCGTCGAGCGTCCCTGGATACCATATCGTTCCTGGGCTTGCTTGTAAGTCATCTCGCCTTTTTCAACCTGGCCTACCACCGCCAATTTAAAGGCCAGGGAATAATCTCGCTGACTCCTCCGCCTCTTCGTGTTCATAACACCCTCCACAATTTCCAGTGAGAAGGTGTAAACCTTATTCAGGACGGGTCACCGCTCACAAAAAAGCCCCCGAAAGGGGGCTTTTTTTCGAGGTCTACAGCAAATCAGTTCCGCTCAACCTCAGCTGTATTGCGAAGGTACTGCTGGTAGGCGGTATATTCACGCTGCCCCTCCAGCTGCGCCAGGAAACGCATCAGCTGTTGGTATTCCGCACCTTCCTGATCAACCTCACCTTCGTTGACACCGGTCAGCACAATGACAGCAGCCTGATCGGCCGTAACGGCGCGGCCAACGGTTGGCGAGTCACCATCCGGGCGGGCCATGGAAAACACTTCCTGCACCACGCGCGGGCTCAGGCCAGACACACTCCGGCCCTGATCTTCAAACTGCTGCCATTCACCGGCACCAAGTTCGTCAGCACTGGTACCGGATTCAAGCTGAGCCACGAGCTCATCAACACGGGCTGCCAGCGCATCCCGGGTTTCGGTTCTCTCCAGAATCCGACGAATCTCCGGCTCCACATCGGCCAACTCCAATTGGCGCGGTTCGTGATACTCGCGCACCCGGGCAACGACCGACACGTTATCACCCACGTCGATCAGCTCGGTATTGTAGCCACCCTCAAGTACATCTTCAGAGAACAGTTGACGTACCAGACCCGCATGATCAAAGGGTGCTGCACCGCCATCCCTGCTGACACCTTCGACCACCCGAATTTCCAGACCCAGCTCTTCGGCCGGGCTGGCAAGATCGTCGGCGGCGTAGGCCGCATCAGCCAGTTGCGAGCGAACTTCCGCAAAACGCTCACTGGCCTTGGTTCTGGCCAATTCGAGTCGCAGATCTTCACGCAACTCGTCAAAGGCAGGCACATCGGAGCGGCGCACCTCTTCCAGCTTGATCAGATGAAGACCAAAGCTGGTCTCAACCGGACCAGAAACTTCGCCTTCTTCCAGCCCAAACAGAGCGTCTTCAAAGGCTTCATCGTAGACACCACGGCCGGCAAAACCGAGATCACCACCTTCCTGCGCAGAGACGGTATCGACTGAGTATTCCTCGGCCAGGACGGCAAACGACTCACCGTCTTCAAGACGCTGCTGGATGGTTGCGAGAGTCGCCTGCCCTTCATCACCGGCCTCTACAAGAATGTGAGCGGCACGGCGCTCTTCCCGTGCGTATTCTTCAGCACGCTCCTCGTAATAGGCCCGCACTTCATCTTCGGAAACTTCAATGGACTCCGCCAACGCTCCCTGGGACAGGGTAATGTAGGCAGCATCCACCTGCTCTGGCTGACGAAACTGGTCACGGTTCTCGTCGTAGTACGCCTGCACGTCCGCCTCGGTCACATCCACCTTGTCCTGAACACTACTGCCATCAAGGGTCAGCACGCGGAAGTCACGGGTCTGATTCTGAATGGCCAGCAAATGGGCTGCATTCTCAGGTGCCACGACACCAGTCTGGACGATCGCCGCGCGAATCTGGTTTACCACATAGTTCTTGCGCATGCTTTCGCGGAACTCGGCAACGCCCATGCCCAGATTGCGCACTGTGGCTACAAACCGATCACGATTGAACTGGCCATCCACCTGGAACTGGGGCATCTGGGTAATCAGGGAATCGATGTCGGCGTCGGTCAGCTCCAGCCCCTGGCTCTGAGCGTCCTGAGTGAGCACGGCCTCCCGGATCAGCGCATCCAGCACGTCGCGGCGAATCTGATCTTCGTCCAACAGGGATTGATCCGGATTCTCCATCTGCATCAGGCGCTGCTGGCTTTCCATCTGTACGGTGCGCAGAAACTCCCGCTCGGTGATGTCCTGACCGTTGACCGTTGCCACTTCTGGCTCCCCAGTGAAGCCGCCGATGATGGCGTCCATTCCCCAGATCGAGAGGGAAATAATCAATAGGCCAACGATAACCTTGGCGATCGTACTCTGGGCGTTATCCCGAATATCTTGAAGCATGTTGTTCTCGAATCCCTGTTCAAGGTTCTGCTGTTGGTAGTGGTGAGGCGAAAGCTGAGAGAGCCACCGTTAACACGCAAAAAGGCGCACCCTTACCGGAATGCGCCTTGAATTCTGATGGCAGTTCCCGAAACCGGGAACTGCCAGAGAAAGAACCGTTACTTAACGGCGTCTTTCAGGGCCTTGCCTGCCTTGAATCCAGGCACTTTAGAGGCCGGAATCTTGATTTCTGCACCAGTCTGCGGGTTGCGACCAGTACGGGCAGCACGCTCTTTCACAGAGAAGGTGCCAAAGCCGATCAGGGTAACCTGGTCGCCTTTCTTCAGTGCACCGGTGATAGAGTTGGTCATGGCATCCAGCGCACGGCCAGCTGCGGCTTTGGAGATGTCTGCGGACTCTGCAATTGCATCGATCAGTTCGGACTTGTTCACACTAAACCCCTTCGATTTCAGGTTGAAGATGTTATAGGTCGGTTTGTTTTTTCGCGGACGTTCTCGACTATCGCATAAGCGATGGGAGAATTCCATTCTTCAGTTTTTTTATTCCTTGCGGCATTAAACCGGTGTTCGGAATAGGCACTTACTGCGCGGGAGCCCTTGGTATTGGCTGCTTCACGGCGAAACAGTTATACCAACGGGCTCTCAGGCGTGTCAACAACTCATCCGGTGTTTAATGTGTATTTATGCGCTCTGCAGCGTCGCCGGAATCATCAGAAGTGGCCGATTTGCCGGTTTCCTTGTCAGCATTTTCAGACCGGGGATCCGGCTGGTAGGCCAGCGCAATATCCAGAACCTCATCAATCCACTTGACCGGGCGGATCTCCAGCGATTCCTTGATGTTGTCCGGTATCTCCTTGAGATCCCTGACATTTTCATCCGGGATGATGACAGTTTTGATGCCGCCGCGATGGGCTGCCAGCAGCTTTTCCTTCAAGCCGCCGATCGCCAGAACGCGACCTCGCAAGGTGATTTCACCGGTCATCGCTACATCCGCCCGAACGGGAATTCGGGTCAGTGCAGAAACCAGTGCTGTACACATACCAATACCGGCACTCGGGCCATCTTTCGGGGTTGCTCCCTCAGGTACATGCACGTGAAGATCGTGTTTTTCGTGGAAATCATCCGCCACACCCAGGCCGGCCGCCCTGCTCCGGACCACCGTAAGTGCCGTCTGAATGGATTCCTGCATAACGTCACCCAGCGAGCCGGTTTTAACGACACGACCCTTACCTGGCGTCAAAGCACACTCTATGGTCAACAGTTCGCCGCCGACCTGGGTCCATGCCAGACCGGTCACCTGTCCGATCTGGTTGGTTTCCTCTGCCAGTCCGTATTTGAACTTTTTGACGCCTGAGTAATCCTCCAGAAGATCCGGCGTCAGGGTCACCGAGGCCTTGCTGCTGCTCTCTACGTGCTCGCGCACCACCTTACGGCAGATCTTGGCGATTTCGCGCTCAAGGCCCCGTACACCGGCTTCCCGGGTGTAGTAGCGGATCAGATCCCTGATGGTCTCTTCCGGCAGTTTCAGTTCGTCCTTGCGCAGACCATTGGCCTTGAGCTGCTTGGGCAGAAGGTAACGCAAGGCAATATTAACCTTTTCATCCTCGGTGTATCCGGGAATCCGGATGATCTCCATGCGGTCCAGCAGTGCCGGTGGAATATCCATGGAGTTGGAGGTACATACGAACATCACATCAGAGAGGTCGTAATCGACTTCCAGGTAGTGATCATTGAACGTATGGTTCTGCTCCGGGTCCAGCACCTCGAGCAGAGCCGAGGCCGGATCGCCACGATGGTCCATGCCCATCTTGTCGATTTCGTCGAACAGGAACAGCGGGTTCTTCACACCCACCTTGGAAAGCTTCTGCAACAACTTGCCCGGCAGCGCGCCGATGTAAGTCTTGCGGTGGCCTCGTATCTCGGCTTCGTCACGCACACCACCCAGCGCCATGCGGGTGTATTTGCGATTGGTAGCCTTGGCGATGGACTGGCCAAGGGAGGTCTTGCCAACCCCGGGAGGCCCTACCAGGCAAAGCACAGGGCCTTTTACCTTCTTGACCCGACTCTGAACCGCCAGATACTCCAGAATACGCTTCTTCACCTCGTCCAGGCCGTAGTGATCCCGGTCCAGGATTTCACGGGCCTTTTCAAGGTCGTGACGAACCCGACTGCGCTTCTTCCAGGGGACCGCCAGCATCCAGTCAATGTAGCCGCGCACCACGGTAGCTTCCGCGGACATCGGAGACATCATCTTGAGCTTGTTCAGCTCTGCTTCGGTTTTCTTCCGGGCCTCTTCCGGCAGACCGGCTTCCTCAAGCTTCTGCTCGAGTTCCTCGAAATCGTTGTTACCCTCACCGAGCTGGCCCATTTCCTTCTGGATCGCTTTCATCTGCTCGTTCAGGTAATACTCGCGCTGGCTGCGCTCCATCTGCTTTTTCACACGGCCACGGATGCGCTTCTCCACTTCGATCAGATCAATCTCACCGTCCAGCTTGCCCAGCAGAAGATCAACCCGCTTACGAACGTCCAGAGCTTCCAGCAACTCCTGTTTCTCGGGAATCCGCATCTCCAGATGCGCGGCCATGGTATCGACCAGACGCTCAAGTTCTTGGATACCGGTCAAAGCATTGGAAACTTCAGATGGCACCTTTTTGGACAGCTTCACGTACTTCTCGAATTCGTCCATCAGAGTCTTGGTGAGGACGTCTTTCTCGCGCTCCGGCAAGGATTCCTCATCCATCAGAATGGCCTGGCCGGACAGGTAATCGCCTTCCTCGATGTCGGAAATACTGGCTCGGGAATTACCCTCGACCAGAACCTTGACGGTGCCATCCGGCAGCCGAAGCATCTGCAGCACTGTCGCCAGGGTGCCCATGGCAAATACATCCTTCGGGCCCGGCTCGTCGGTGGAGGCATCTTTCTGGGCTACCAGCAGGATTTCCTTGCTGCCCTCCATTGCCGCTTCCAGCGCCTGAATGGATTTTTCGCGGCCCACAAACAGCGGAACCACCATGTGCGGGAACACCACCACATCACGCAAAGGAAGCAGCGGGTATTCGTGCACAGTTTCATCAGGTATACGGGTCATGGGGAATCCTCTGACAGTATTTCTTTCAGCATATCACCCAACATTGGGGCGCTGACATAAATTGCAATCTTTTTACGACGGGAAATATCAGGAGCAAACGAGAAGGGCCTGAGATGAAAAAGGGGCGTTGAACGCCCCTTTTATGTCACCCGGTATTCTACGCCCTGTGCCCGTTCAGTCTTCGGGCACCGCCTTGGCGTGATCGCTGCTCGCGTAGATCTTGAAGGGCTCGGAATCACCCTTGATCACACTCTCGTCGATCACCACCTTGGAGACATCATGCTCAGAGGGAATCTGATACATGGTATCCAGCAGGGTCGCTTCCATTATCGACCGCAGACCACGGGCACCGGTCTTGCGCTCCATGGCTTTTCTGGCCACTGCGCGCAGGGCGTCTTCCCGGAAGTCCAGCTCCACCCCTTCCATATCAAACAGTTTCTGATACTGCTTGGTCAGGGCGTTTTTGGGCTCGGTCAGAATCTGCACCAGTGCTTCTTCATCCAGCTCAGTCAACGTGGCCACCACAGGCAGACGGCCGACGAATTCCGGAATCAGGCCAAACTTCACCAGATCCTCGGTCTCGACTTCGCGAATGATATCGCCAGTGCTCTTGCTGTCGTCCTGGCTCTTGACTGTAGCCGAGAAGCCAATGGAACTGCGCTCAGACCGTTCCTGGATGACCTTGTCGAGGCCGGCGAAGGCACCGCCACAGATAAACAGGATATTACCGGTATCCACCTGCAGGAATTCCTGCTGGGGATGTTTACGCCCACCCTGAGGAGGAACCGAAGCGACAGTACCCTCGATCAGCTTCAGCAAAGCCTGCTGTACACCCTCACCCGATACATCCCGGGTGATGGACGGGTTATCGGACTTGCGGGAAATCTTGTCGATCTCGTCGATGTAGACAATACCGCGCTGGGCCTTTTCGACATCGTAGTCGCACTTCTGCAGCAGTTTCTGGATGATGTTTTCAACATCTTCACCCACATAGCCTGCTTCGGTCAGCGTGGTCGCATCCGCGATGGTAAACGGAACATTCAGCATGCGCGCAAGGGTTTCCGCCAACAGGGTCTTACCGCTACCGGTGGGACCGATCAGCAGAATGTTGCTTTTGCCCAGCTCGACATCACTCTTGCCCTCGCCGTAGCGAAGACGCTTGTAGTGGTTATACACCGCTACAGACAGAACGACCTTGGCGCGATCCTGGCCAATAACATATTCATTAAGAGTCTCTCGAATCTCTGCCGGCGTGGGCAGGCGATCGCTGGCCTCCTCCGGGGCGTTCTCCTGAATCTCTTCCCGGATAATGTCATTGCACAGATCAACGCACTCGTCGCAGATGAACACCGAGGGCCCTGCAATGAGCTTACGGACTTCATGCTGGCTCTTTCCACAAAACGAGCAGTAGAGCAACTTGCCGTTATCGTCGCCTCTGCCGTTTCTTTCATCTGCCATTGAAATACCTCTGTTCTTCGTTGGCCGGTGTCATCAGTGTGTACGCCGGCCGGTAGTGATGCGATGACTTTCAGTATTATTTATTCGATACGCGCTTATCAAGTATTGTATCGATCAACCCGTACTCTTTGGCCTGGGCAGGATCCATGAAATTATCACGGTCGGTATCCCGGGCGATGGTCTCGATGTCCTGACCCGTGTGCTCCGCAAGCAGCTCGTTGAGCGTGTTGCGGATTTTCAGGATCTCACGGGTATGGATCTCGATGTCCGTCGCCTGCCCCTGATAGCCGCCCAGCGGCTGATGAATCATTACACGGGAGTGTGGCAGGCAGGCACGCTTGCCCTTCGCGCCACCCGACAACAGGAAAGCACCCATGCTGGCTGCCTGACCGATGCAAAGCGTTGCTACGTCCGGCTTCACGAACTGCATGGTGTCGTAAATGGACATGCCGGCGGAAACGGAGCCACCCGGACTGTTGATATAAAGATGGATATCCTTGTCCGGATTTTCGGATTCCAGGAACAGCAACTGGGCAACCACGAGGTTTGCCATGTGATCTTCAACCGGGCCAACCAGAAAGATCACCCGCTCCTTGAGCAGACGGGAATAAATGTCGAACGAACGTTCGCCGCGTGCCGTCTGTTCAATAACAATCGGCACCAGGCCTGAGCTGGTTATCATTGTAGGGCCATCAAACGGTTTCTGCGTCATGTGCGCCTGAACTCCTTATGGACAATGGTTTGGACTCCTGCTTCAACGGGGGCCCGTTGTATTCCGGTACCCCATATACTCTGCCAGCAGATCGCCCAGATGAAAACAGCCGGACACGCCGGCTGCTTCCAGAACACGGCACCGGGCCAGAGCCCGGCGGCCATCAGCGCTGGGGCTGACCGGCCTGCACCGCTTCCTCGTACTTCATCTTCTTCTCTTTTACCTTGGCCGCGCCAAGCACAAAATCAACCACGGCATCTTCCAGTACAGAAGACTCAACCTGAGCCTTCTGATCCGGGTTGCTGTTGAAGTGTGCAACAACCTCGTCCGGCTGTTCATACGTAGAAGCGATCTCCTGGATCTTTTCTTCCACTTTCGCTTCGTCAGCCTTCAGGTCATTTTTCTTGACCACTTCCTGGAACAGCAGACCGGTCTTCACGCGACGCTTCGCCTGCTCTTCGAAGATTTCCTTCGGCAATTGCTGGAAATCCACCTGCCCGCCAAAGCGCTGAACGGCGTCCTGACGCAGGCGATCAATTTCCTGGTCAACGAGAGCCGCAGGTACTTCCAGCTCGGTGGTCTCCAGCAGACCATCTACAACGTCGTTCTTGACCTTGTTGGATACTGCCTGCTTGAGCTCGCGCTCCATGTTCTTCTTCACTTCCTCGCGGAAAGCGGCTTCGTCTTCAGCTTCGATGCCGAAACGCTTGAAGAATTCCTGATCCAGCTCCGGCAGCTGCGGCTCTTCTACCTTGTGGATAGTGATCGCGAACTTGGCATCTTTACCCGCCAGGTCTTCGTTATGGTAGTCCTCAGGGAAAGTGACATCGATTTCCAGCTCTTCGCCGGCTTTACCACCCACAATGCCCTTTTCAAAACCAGGGATCATCTGACCTGAACCCAGGGTCAGACGATGACCTTCAGCGGAGCCACCTTCGAATTCTTCACCATCGATGGAGCCCTTGAAGTCGATAGTCACGATGTCCTTGTTCTTGGACTTGCGCTTGACTTCTTTCATGGTGGCCTGCTGGCGACGCAGATTATCGATCATGTTGTCGATATCCTTGTCGGCAACTTCAGACACCGGCTTCTCAACGTTGATCTTGCTCAGATCGCCCAGCTCAATTTCCGGCAGAACCTCAAAAGTCGCGACAAACTCGAGGTCCTTGCCTTCTTCCATGGTCTTCGGCTCCAACTTGGGCCAGCCCGCCGGATTGATATCCTGCTCCTGCAGCGCCTTGATGTAGTTGTCGCGCATAGCCTCGCCAACCACTTCCTGGCGGATGCTGTCACCAAAACGACGCTTGACCACGCTCATGGGAACCTTGCCAGGGCGGAAACCGTTCAGGCGCACGGTGCGAGCAGTTTCCTGCAGGCGTTTCTGAACCGCCTGGTCGATTTCCTGGGCGGGCACACCAATCGTCATGCGACGCTCGATGTTGGAGGTCGTTTCAACAGACACTTGCATGGAAGTTCCTCAAATTACAGATTCTGTAGGTGAATGAAAATTAAACCAAAATCCCGGCAGGAGCAGCTCACCCCAAAGGGACGCAAAATTAAAAGCCGGTAGTTTATCACGGTTTGCCCCGCCGAGAGAATCACCCGGCCACCCTGAATATGGGTTTGAGACGCGC
>MDSZ01189123.1_pt1 | contig 10476 bp, 9 predicted proteins | sample 811201 | NCBI WGS metagenome assembly MDSZ01 (sample SAMN05326647, study PRJNA326480) | marine metagenome | isolation source: seawater | place: Indian Ocean: North | collected 2010
ATGGCACTATTGATCAGCTGACACCGTATGGGTTGAATGAAGCGAATTGCTACTCTGATGTTTTTGAATATGCGCCACGGGAGCATAAAGCAAACGTTGCAGTGTGATTGTCCCTAGCAATTAGTGACAAAAATATCGGGAATATTTTTGCACGAGCGAAGCGAGCCTTTGGTGAAAGCCAGGGATGGATTTCATAGCTCCGGGAGTATGATGAGTTCAGAATCATTATCTTCAGATGAAAATATTAGTGCCGACTGAAAAACAGGCGGGATTGTACTCTGGGCCATCCATGGCCCAGCCCCTTCGGGCGCCTGCGGCGGTACTGATTGCTCCCGGCAATCGGTGAACCCGAGACTATGATGAGTTCGGAATCACAATCGTCAGACAAATAAAAAGGCCCGGCCGGAGACAGAGGCGGGATTGCACTCGGCACATCCATGTGCCTCGCCCTTCGGGCAGCGGAGCTGTGCAAAACGGCTGTCCTGCCGTTTTGCGAACCCGGAACTATGATCGATTCAGAATCACATTCGTCAGACAAATAAAAAGGCCCCAACCGGAATACTAGGGAAGTACCCATAGTTCTAGCGGAAAATGTAAGCAAAGATTGAGCATTATATCGCTATGTTATTGTTATTATTGTATTTTTTCTATTGGTGGCGTGAGGCTGAAATCGGGACACGCCCTGGCTAGTTGGCGTTCAGTAAGGTATATCTTCTACCTCAAGTTGATCCTAGATCCGCTTTATCTCAACTCTATGCCAAACCTGAGTAGTGGAAATGAACAGTGTGTCCCTTATTCGATTGTTTGATCTGATCAAAACCGGTATCTATTCCGGCTGCGCGGCGATTATCACAGATGAGGCGCCAACGGCGCATATGATGAATCAGCTGTCAGAGAAGAGTCTTCAGCATTTCAGATCAGTTAACGTATGGAATCTTTCTAATGAGCTTACCAAGCATGCGCTTCAAGGCGACATTGAGATACTGCTGGTTTATGGGTTAGAGCACTGCCTGCCGGATAGCGCAGCCATGCATAGCGCCCGTACTTACTTGGATATAAGAAGAAACAGCGGTATGTTCTCGATGATGTTTCTTGATCAGTCTACATACAATAAGCACTTCTGCGACAGTAATCAGCCGTTCTACCTGTTCTGCGACAGTATCGATCAAAAGAGCATTAGCGATTGGATATAGAGCTCGCGGCAATTTCCGAATGTTAGAATGTCAGAGCAAGTTCCTTTCGTTCAGGGGTGATAATAGGAGGCGGAAGGACGATCAGTCTTCCGTCATCCGAATGCCTGCCATACGCACCTCGCCAAAGAACATACTCTGTATCCATAGTGATATAACGTGCCATTAGCCCATCATCTAGAATCGTGCTCGTGGGATCTGGCAGTGCATCCAGCCAGAGAGCTTTAAATCTTTCATAAAGTAGCGGCCAAACCTCCCTAAAGATCGGGTGCCGAGCAACATTCGGGAATGCTCGTGCCGCCTGAGTTAAATGATATTGAATCTCAGCATTCCTTATTATCTTATCTTCAACGGATCCTGTAGTCAGTTTAAGCCGTGCCAGTTGTACCAATCCCAGAATAACTGCGAAGCCTTGCACCGATCCGGTTTCAGCCAGTGCTTGACTGTTACTACGGCCAAAAATGGGGCGATGTGGACTTAGTTTAAGTATTGATCGAGCTGGTAGCTCCCAGTGCACACCAGGAGATTGGCTTGTCTTGTAAGGGGACAGCAGTTTTTCAATTTCGGCTGTGCTGAGCTTCATGGATGAAAGCAGCGGATAAAGTGGCAAATCAAACAGGCATTTCGTTTCTGGGAAGTGAGCCTCTATTGTCCTGCGATTGGCCACGTTGATGCCAGCGCCTACAAGCCACCGTCTGATCTTCTTCCTAGGCTCGGATTGGTCCGGAAACAATGTTGCCCCCAATGCTTGCTGGCCCAGCCCAGTCTTTTTCATCAAATACTGGATAATCAGCTTGCTTCTCAGTTCCTCTAGATCTGATTTCATTATCTGCTCTCATTTGACCACCAGTTTTTTTGATTATATCTACACGTTCCTGCCGAATGGAATGGGACGTTTTTCATTGCAAATTTCCAAACTTTGCGTCCCTACCAAACGTGAACATATCAATGTATAAGTTGTGATTATTCATCTCCAGATATGACTAAGTATGACTGGTAATTATATGCGGCAAAGAAAGCTCATAATTGAATACACATCAAAACAAATGATTATGCAGAAGTACGGACCGCTGCTTTCGCTGGAAGAGATTAGAGATGTTTTGAAATACAAAACGGAAGAGGCGGTAAAGAAGGCGTATTACAAAGGTACGTTGCCCATCAAGCTGGTTAAAATTGAAGGTCGGGCAGGTCTATTTTGTTCTGCTCAGGCAATAGCAGATTACATTGATCAGGTCGATAAGGAGGGTAGTGAAAACGTAATGGCTTAACGCAGATAAGGAGTTAGAGGTCGTTACTCAGGTCTGCAAACCTGAGTAACGAAGCGAATCTTTTGGTACGGGATCGCTATTCCTCAAGCTTCCTACAAAACCACCTGAAAAGCAAGTTTCTCGCATCACCGGGAAGGGACCATTGCGTGCCGTCGAAAGACGATGCAGCTGTCCTGTCCGCTGGGGCCGGAGCTTGTCGGTAATCTTTATAACTTGAGGAAATAACTATGTTGACTGACATGCAGCTCGAATCATATTTCGAGTCCATAAACCTCCCTGATCGTGGGCGAAAATTTGTCACTAGAACTCGATGTGACGAGCCTTCCAGATCTGTAACAGAAGGTTGCTACCAGAATACGAGTTCGTTGATCTACTCCGAAAAGATGGGGCATACGGCTCAGGCCGAGAGTGGTACAGGCGAATATGCGGCTGTGTATGAGTATGTATATTCCAGGGATGTCCTTGAACACTGGGATCAGTTGCCACCTGTAAAAGTAAAGGGTTTAAACAAGAACGGCAGAAGTAGCGCTTGGACCATTCGTTCTGATTTTTTGGTGCTCTATACTCACGGTGTTGAGGTCCATGAGATCAAAGCGGACTCTGTCATTGAGAAGAATCTGGCTCAGGGGCACCCAGCTTGGGGGCGAGATGAATCAGGTGAGATACATTACTATCCTGCTGAAGAGTACTACGCAGATCTCGGGATCAGATTTCGGATTCGGCCAGTTTCATCCTTTAATAAGACGCTACTCTCTAACTATAAGTTGTTACTCTCTTCCAGAAATGCGGAGCCACTATCTTCGCACCTCATCAAGAAGACAATACATCTCTTGGATAATACCTATTCCATTAAAATGTCTGACTTGATGACGGAGTTGGCCATACAGGATGCGACTCCTCTGATTCAGATGGTGGATAAGGAAATTGTTTTCTGTGAATTGGAGAAGGAGTTTCTAAGCGACTATCAAAATATCTATATTGCTATAAGCCAACCATTGTCGAGGCATGCCCGTTCATTGCGTGAAGAATATAACGGCATGCGTAATATGATGGATGTAAGCATCTCGTCACTTCCTTCACGGAAAGAAGCAGAAGAAGCGCTAAATCGGCTGCGTCTGCTTGAAGAAGGAAAAAATGACAGTACCGCAAGGGCTTGGAAAAAGAAAATCAAAGACGGTGCTCTCCAAGGCCTCACTCCATTTGAATCACTATTGCCCCGGTATAAGGACAGTGGCAATCGAAACCCCAGAAGCTCAAAAGAGGAGCAGCAAGTATTTCAACGTGCGGTGTCGCTCTATTATGCCAATCCGAGCAGACCATCAGTTAAATCTGCATACGGGCGCTACAGAAAGCTTGTGCGAGATGAACTGGGGGATGATTCTGTGATTACGGAGAAATCCTTCCGTCAACGACTTAAAAATTGCGATCAGATGAAGCTAGCCTATGCCCGCGGTGGTAAGCGCATGATGTATGCCCATTCGAATACTTCAGCGGTCAAGCATCGCACGCTCAAATCCAGAGTCGCGTTCCAGAGAGCGCATATCGACCACCATGTGGTGAAATGCTTTATTGTCTGGGGTAACGATGGGCGGGTGGATTTTATAGGGAAGCCATGTCTGAGCTTGTTGATTGATGAGGCATCAGATATGCCTCTTGGCTACCACTTCAGCTTCGCTTCGCCTAGCCGGATGGCGGATGCTTGTGTTTTGCGAGATTGCGTAAGGCGTTATGGAAAGCTGCCTGAGGAAATCGTAGCGGACCATGGTTCAGACTTTAAGTCAGTATACTTCAGATCGCTACTGGCCTCGGAAAAGATCAATTTGACGTTCCGTCCGAAGTCCATGTCCAAGGCTGGCTCTGAGGTTGAACGCTTCTTCAATGAATTTCAAACGCAGTGGTTGTGTCAGCGTGAAGGCAATATGGTGAACAAACATGCTGCCCGCGCTGTTGACGGCAAACATGCCTCTCGACGAATGGCGGTGTTCCAACCGGAAGATCTACTAAGGGAGTTTGAGCAGTATATCGCACATAGGAATAACAAGTTAAAGGGCCCGAAAACGAAGACAGCCACCGCTGCATTTAATGAAAGCGTCGCGACCTATGGTTGTGTGGGAAGATCTGTCGACTATGACGAGCGCTTTATCGTTGCCTCTGCTGTGGAAGCAAAAAATTACACTATTGAACGCAATGACATCAAGATTGATGAAGTGCGCTATTCGCATCCTTCGCTACGTAACACCCGTCTTACCAATTCAAAAGTGGAGGTTCGGATTGAACCTGAAAACCCTTACGTGGTTTACGCCTACGTAAACAATAAATGGGTGAGCTGCGCAGCGACTGGAGCGGTGGAGTTTATGGAGAAGACAACCATTAATCAGCAGGTGGAAACACTCAAGATTCGTGGTGCGGGCACATTAAGAGCGCTTGCAAAAGTGCGGGCACAGGATGAACTAGCGGACTTGCTCGATCAGGCTGACAAGCAGTTGGAGCAGGCAAAACAGGCGGGTTGGATTGACTTGAATGATGTCGAATCCGACGACACGGATGTCAGTATCAATATCTTCGAACAGCTCGCCAACGCAGAAGTTCAGCGGTTATCAACCTCTACCTGGAGCCAGCCATGATCAATTACACCGATATTGCCAAAACGATTAACACGCTTGATATTAACCATCCCATATGGACACGAACTCTTGAGCTTGCCTATGCGAGGATTGCGCTGGCCGCCCCAGGCCAAGTGGTTTGCGTAATCGGACCGCCAAGGGTGGGCAAATCCCGTATGAGTTCGATTATCCGCAGTATGCTCAACCTTCCAGGGATTGGTATTGATGATCCTCAGTCCCTGTCGATTGGTGTACGGGCTTCGAATTGCAGCACCAACGGAGCTTTTAGTACCAAGGACTTTGCCCGCAAAGCCGTTGTGGCGCTGAATCATCCCATACTGTCTACTTCAGCCCGTGATGACACCCATGCTCTACTCAGGCAGGAAACCGAAGGCGCTTACTGGCTGGCGCTTGAGCGTGGCTTGCCAGCCGCCGGTAAGCGCTACCTGTTTATTGACGAAGCTCAGAACATATGTCGCGCCAAGGGTAGGAATGGCGCAGGTTCGGTGCTTGATGCCTGGAAGTGTGTTGCGGAAGATACCGGTGTGGTACTGGTCTTAACCGGTACCTATGAGCTTCACAATGCCATGCAGAATTCAACCCACATGCTGGGGCGCAAGAGCTTCGTGCACTTCCCCCGATACCGGGTGACTCGTGGGGACATTTTGGGGTTTCATTCCATTCTTCAGACCTACGCGGGTTATCTTCCTCTCGCGCCTGAGCTGGAAAACATCCACGCCTATTCCGAGTACCTCTACACCGGAAGCCTTGGTTGCATAGGCCTGCTGGAGCGATGGTTCCGAGACGCTTTGGGCAATGCCATGGTGCGTAGCCGTCCCATTGATCTTCGTGCATTGGAAGAGTCCCGAGCCTGCGACACGGATCTCGCCATTACCTTGGAGGAGATTGTTGCTGGCGAGGAGATGATGGCCGCAAGAGGAATTGAAACCCCTGCATTGAAGGTGGCTACCCAATCCCAAGAGCCCGAGGCTGTATCGAATGAGCAGTCGTCCACTAGAAAACCGCGCAAGCCGCGTGAGGGGAAGCCTTTTGTCTGCAAACCGGTGCGGCGCACCGCAGGTGAACGGGTTCCAGGAGAGGTTCATGTTTGATATCCCATTAATGGGCGAAGGAACGGGAAGCGTGGAGGCGCTTCCCTCCTATCTTCACCGATGCGCCTATCATCATGCTGTACCAACTACCAAGTTTCTGGAGTATCTGCACAGGGAGTGCAATCGGCTCCATGACCAGAAGCAAACTTACTTTAAGGCATCTCAAACGGTGTCGATGCGTAGCCTGTTGACGTACGGTGAGTACCCTCGCACGTACGTAAAGGTGATAAAGCACCTCACTGGGCGTGATGTGGCATCGGCTACATTTTTGCCGTTGATGGCGGTGGTCAGTCAGCCACAAGTGGAAATATGCCGAAGTGCTCGGTGGTGCCCGGAGTGTTTCAAGTCCATCAGAGACCTGGGTAGTGAACCTTACATCAAATTGGTCTGGCATTTGTCAGAGGTCACCCACTGCCCGCATCACCATACACCACTTCTGGAAGCATGCCCTCACTGTGGCGCAGACCAGAATGCGGTGGGGCGCAGGTTACCATTGGATGTGTGCCATCAGTGCGAGCGGAGTTTGAGCGATAGAGCGGTCGCCCCCGTTGAGATTAGCCCGTCCTGGGTGCATCAGGCAGGAGATCTTCTCCGATTACTGACTCACATCCCCCACCGATCAGCTGACTGTTTCAACGCGAGTGGCCTCATCAAGCCTGAGGGCCTGGAACGATCGATTAACGACTTTTCGATCCGCTGCGCCGAGCCAGAGTTTGATGCAGCGTACGAATACGGCTGGACCAATAAAGATGTGCGCAAACAGGTTTGGGGTGGCCAGTCGATATCGCTGCGCACCTTGCGCGCTCTGGCTCACTTCACCAACGTCGATATTATCGATCTGCTGAGTGGCAATCTGCTCAATCGAACCAAGGCGATGCGTTACCTCTGGCGGCAGCCGGTGCCGGAACCATTGGCGTTAAATCGCAGCCGGGATAAACACGATCACGGCAAATGTTTTCAGCGGTTAACTGACCTAGCTCGATCGGAAACGCCGCTGTCCCTGAAAGAGGTGGCCCGCAGAGCAGGGCTGAGCATCGGTTACATCAACTACCGCTTTCCGGTGCTCAAACAACAAATCGTTGCGCGCTATCAAAAGCATATGGAGCAATTGGCGCTGGAAAAGCACCACGGGGCCATGCAGGCGGCACTCAGATACTTCAACAGCAGTCAGTATGAGAAACACCCCAAATCCAGGAAGCAGGCACTTAAGCACCTGTTGGATGAAACGGATCTGACCAAGCTCTACCTCAAACCAGCCATAGAATCAGCGTATCAAAAGTACCAACAACAATAACAAGGGGAATACCGAATGGGGGAACTGCTGGAGCGATTTTCGGAAGCACTCAACGGCATCTACCACTTGCACAACCCTGTCATAAAAATGGATGAGGTTATGGTATTGAGCCTGTGTGATAGGTTTCTTAGCAAAAGTGAGGCGGACCAGAGGCGGCTAAGTGAAATTTTTGAAACCCTAAGTGCCAATGATCAACATTTAGAGCTTAATTCCCTCGGGTTCGCTGAGGTAAAAGAGCGATTCCTATGTCTCGATCAGTTCAATCAAGGACAGCGATCGGCTCCCTATTCACGAAGTCACCACCTCTATCTCGCCAAGTACACTTTGTTGGCCAAGGCGGTACTGCTCGTTTGTTATCACCATGATCTAAGTCGTGATGAGCTGGCAGGACTCCAGGTATCTAGCCTTACTGTCTCAGATGAGGTGGTGGTGCTGACGACTCCCAATGGTGCTACTAGGCCGCTTTTCGATCTGGAGACGGTGTATCACCAAACCCTGGAAGCCTGGTACCGCCTTCGCCGATATGAAGAACCGCAAGAGTATCTGTTTGGTGCCATTCTGAAGGATGGCCGGTTATCGCCTTACCCCATTATGGCAGCCTATGCCGAGTTGACACGCTTTATCTTTGTAGCTAGTTCCGAGTGTTATTGTAAGAGCGCTGAGCAAAGGAGGGTGACTTTTCCTTCTATGTAATCAGCCGGACACTGTGCTGTTAAATAAGCCGGCTTTTGTCGTGAAGCCAGTGGGCCTGGTGTGTAGTAGTCAATTTACTGTGACCTCTTCAAATTTTACGTAGCTGAATAGCTAGGAGCGGCAGTGCAGAAAAATCTGGCAATTGCCACAGTTAGAATGGGCTAATCAAATCATCATCGTATTTAAGGCCATTTAATTTAAGTTCTTTACATAATCCTTTGAAATTTGAGGTGCAGTAAACTGATGTTCCACCTTCCAGATTTGATTTAAATATCAATTTATCTTCAATATCTGTTTGGTCAAACGAAAGATACTCAAGGCCGTCAACCTTGCCATCCACGTAGTGAAAAATACACTCCGAATCATTTTCTTCTCCCCATGTCGTGCAGCGAAAAATAAACATTTCGTTGCCATCGACTATGATTGGAAGAAATTCGCCAGAGCTCTCTAAGTAAGAGAATAGTTTTTCTTTGGCATTCTTTGAGAGCACTAGCCAACCATACCCCCAGACAGATATATCAGGTAACGTATCCGCAGTAGGAAACTGCTTTTCGGGAATTACTTGAATAACCGTCCAGATGTCGGATATAGGTTCATCTGATACCATTCTTGATTGCAGGCTACGTACACCAACATCCAATTCCTTAGAAAGCTCATAGGAGCTTTTAACTATGACTTTATATGTCTCAGAATCATTTTTAAGCTTATAGGTAATCATATTAGTCACCACTCCATTCTGTATCTTTTGGTTTAACTATTTCTGGCGGATAACCGCCATACTTAAGCACCGTTTTACACTCTCGGAGTCGATCTATAAGAACGCGCTTGGAAATTCCGGGTATGGCGAACTTACTGACTATCCAGGTTTCATAATTGTATCGGTGTATTTCCTTATGAGCAGGTGCTCCGGGGGTAGCCCAGTGCCCTTTATCTTTGTATTCTCTTGGTAACCAGACGCCGTTTCGTGGATCGTTAATCCCTATTCCATGCAGATGCAAAGCTAGCCGTGCATCTATCATTTGTGCCTGCTGATATTTTCCTTTGCCCATTACAATGTGGTGCGCGTCATGCCTAACGCTTGGTTTTGGTTCTGCTATCGCTGCGAGGTGGTTATTTAGGCTTTCAGTTGGGTGGTGAGCCTCATTCATCAGAACGTCAATACCTGTATCAGTTTTTGAAAGGGCACGGTTATCCTTTTTGTATTGCTCCAATGTGGCTTGGATCGCCGCGAATTGTCTGATACGAGTACGCTCACATTGTAAGTGAGCAAAGTCCGCTTTGCGCTGATTGTCACGAGCTTTTCTAGCTTCTGGAGTCTCATTTTTCGGTGCACTACATGCCTGCTCATTATGAAATGCCTTAGCCTTCTGCTCGAAATCGTAGATCGCTAAAGCCAATAGATTAGTGGTTTTAGGTCGACTGTTGGGGGCGGCAGGTTGTTCAATTTTCATTCATTCTCTTCCGTGAAATGTGGCCTTTATATGCCAGATAACCATGCAATATCAGATGAAGCCTAACTTACAACATTTTGATTTGACTGATAATACTCATAATACTTACTTAGCAAAACTTGCTGGGTGTATCACTGAGCAATCGGAATGCTGGCTCACAAAGACAATTCTGATACGTGAAGCAGCGCGGACGCCTCATCTCTATCTGGCCAAGACATCTTGTCGGCCAAGGCGGCGCTACTCTTTTGTTACCACCACGGTCTAAGTCGTGATGAGCTGGCAGTACTTCCGGTAATCAGTCCTACCGTAGCTTATGAGATGGTACCATCTTCATCGATATCAAGAACCGCAAGAGTATTTATTTGGTGCCATTCTGAAGGACAGCAGGGTGTGCCTGACCCCATCACACCAAGCTGGTGCGCTTTGTATTTTTGGCTGATAGGGGGGGGCATCAGCCCGGACGGGGCAGAGGGGCGTTGACTATTGGGGACGGTAGCGGGCGGCTTGCCGTTTTCGAGGATTAAGGCTTGTGTTTTGGTTGTTGTATATATAAATTAGCTAAATTATATAGGCCGGCTTGAGTTTATAACTCATTGATCCAGAAGGCAGAAAGGCCCTCCTTTCGGAGAGCCTTTCTGATTGAATCTTCGCATCTTGGACCCCTTCAAGCTGACCGAAGTGAGCAGAGAAAAGATATAAACCCAAGTGCTTACGGAATCTAGTATAGGATAGGAGGCCATCGAGTGCAACCCGCCAATATTCACCAGACTCATACAGACATATCTGTCGCCAGGCTGTCCAGCTATCGAACGATGTTTCATGGAGCAAATGACCATGAACTCTATGGCATATATTGCTGGAATGA
>MDSZ01195081.1_pt1 | contig 10476 bp, 8 predicted proteins | sample 811201 | NCBI WGS metagenome assembly MDSZ01 (sample SAMN05326647, study PRJNA326480) | marine metagenome | isolation source: seawater | place: Indian Ocean: North | collected 2010
TCATCTTGATGTTGAAAATACAAATAATTTCGAAAAACTATTTCCTGAAGATGACAATCCACTATTAAGAGAAATTGTTGATATTGATAAAAGATATTGCTTGTTTATTGTAAAAAATGAGACTTCAATAAATATTTTAGATAAGAAAAGAGCAGTCTCTAGGATAATTTTTGAAAAAAGTAAAAAGAACTTCAATAATAAAAAACTAACAGGACAATTGTTAATCAATGCTGAAAAGCTTGACTTTAATATTTCTGATATCCAAATAATCAAGGATAACCTTGAATTATTTAATGACATGGGATTTAAAATTACAATCAATGAAAGTGAAATAATTTTAAAAACTAAACCAAATATCGTTGAAGACTACAACTGTCAACATTTATTTGAAAGTTTTATTGAAGAAATTAAATATTCAAGTAATGAAATTAGTGAAAGAATCATTTCTAGATTTTTAAAAGAAATAGCGTTGAAAAAATCTAATAATTATCTCTCATTTAATTATGAATCACTTGACGATTTAATTAGAAATTTACTCGATTGCGAAAATCCTTTTATTGATTTAAATGGAAATTCATCTATAATTAATATTGAACCAAATAAAATATTCAAATAAATGTCATACTTTGAGCCACAACGATTTAATATCCTTCCACCAGTTGTTAAAAATATTTTAATTATCAACGGATTAATGTTTTTGGCAACAATTTCTTTATACAGTTCTGGTATAAGTTTGACAAAATATCTTGGAATGTATTACTGGTCATCAAAAAATTTTGAAACCTGGCAAATAATAACACACATGTTCATGCATGGTGGACTAAGTCATATATTTTTTAACATGTTTGCAGTCTGGATGTTTGGATCACAACTCGAAAATTTATGGGGTTCAAGAAGATTTTTAAATTATTATCTTTTAACTGGACTCGGGGCTGCATTTCTCCATTTTTTAACTATCCATTTTCAAATAAACAATCTAGAATCGAATATGAGCTACAAGCAAATTGAAGACGTAATGAATCAGGGGCATTTATTAATCAATGAAAATAAAAACTACATCAATGAAAGTATGAGAAAACTAAACCTTCTTTACAACACTCCGGTAGTAGGTGCATCTGGTGCATTATTTGGATTATTAATGGCTTTTGGATTAATTTTTCCTAATGCATTGTTAATGTTTATGTTTGTACCATTTCCTATTAAGGCAAAATACTTTGTTCTTATTTATGGCCTTGTTGAATTGTACCTTGGATTTCAAAATAATAGTAACGTTGCTCATTTTGCTCATTTAGGTGGTATGCTTTTTGGATTCATGATAATAAAATATTGGCAAACAAGAAGATAAAAATAAGTATGTTTGATACATTAATTAAGAACAGTGATATATTAAAAAAAATAATCATCATCAATATATTAGTTTTCATTTTCATCAAACTAATTAAAATATTCATATCACCTATTTATCACGAACAAATTATTAATTTATTTGCATTATCTTCTAATTTTGACGAACTGTTAAAAAGCCCATGGAAAATAGTCTCATACATGTTTATTCACCATGATATTTTTCACCTGACAACAAATCTACTTTTACTTTATTTTTTTGGATCAATCTATGTTAATTATTTAAGTGGAAAAAAGTTTTTATCGACATATCTATTAGGTGGTGTTGTTGGGGCTCTTTTTTTCATTTTAGCTTTCAATATTTTTTCTGAATTTGAAGAAATAAAAAACAAATCGATTGCAATTGGGGGATCGGCCTCTGTTCTAGCAATTATATTTTCAATTTCAGGACACATTCCAAATTACAAACCTCAAATATATTTAATTGGAAAAATCAGACTAAAGTATTTGGCATTGATAATTCTTTTTATGGATATCTTGAATATTCCTAGCGGCAACATAGGTGGACATATTGCTCATGTTGGAGGAGCTTTTTATGGATATTTAAACATAAAATTACTTAATAAATATAAAATTAACACAAGTGCACCTATTGAAAAAATATTCGATTTTGTTAAAAAAAATAAAATCCAAAATCATAAAAAAATTGAAAGTGATTACGATTACAATGCAAGAAAAAAAAGAGAACAAGAAAAAATTGATAAAATTTTAGACAAAATTAACAGTTCGGGATATGACAGCCTATCAGATGAGGACAAGCGAACACTCTCTAACGATAATTAGTAATTTTTTTCACATTTTTCAAACACAGTTTGTTCATACAATTTATTGACATATTACTTATATTTGATGATAACAGTCTGAATGTGTAATCATAGTACAATGGAACGACAACCGACTCTTCATTAATAATTATTTCCATTTTTTTGAATAATTTATTTCTTGATACTGAATCAGACGAAAAAAAAGATTTTTCATATAAATAATCAAACTCATCACTATCATAGTGTGTATAATTTGGACCGTTTGGACTTTTATTTTTAGAATAGAATAGTGATAAGAAATTTTCTGGGTCTGGGTAATCAGCTATCCAAGATGCTCTAAATAGACTAGATTTACCAGATGAAAAAATATCTCTGTGAACAGCAGGTGATGAGACTTCTATTTTTATATTTATACCAAATTTAGATGCACTGTGTTGAATAAATTCACAAACATCTAGATAATCTGAGGTTGTATTCAAAATAATGATATCATCAAAATTAGGGACAGTTTTCAATAAATTTTTAATCGAATCGTCGGATATTGAATTGTAGTTATTAATACTGTAGGGTTTTAGTGAATTTGGAACAAAACTATAAGCGGGTGACACAATGTTATTTCTCAAAAATTTAACCATTTCATCACGACTAAAGCAGAAGTTTAGCGCTTTTCTAAAGTTCTTATACATTAATGGACTATTATCATCTTCTACCTTAGGAAGATGTATTCCTAAATATTCTGTGTTGAGGTAAGGCGTTGATAAAATTTGGAACCTATTTTTATACTCTAATTTGAGCTCTCCATTAGCCAAGATTAATTCATCTCTGAAACTGTTATCGAGTCCTGAAATAAAATCAAACTTATTTAAAATAAAGTTCATAAAAACAGATTCTTTTTGTGATATAAAAGAAATTGAAACACCATCAACGTATGGAATTTGTTGGTTGTTTTCATCATACTCAAAATATTTTTTGTTTTTAACTAAAATCAATTTTTCATTTTTTTTCCATTTTTTAAATTTAAAGGGTCCTGTACCGATTGGATTAAATGAAAAGTTATCTCCATAGAAAGCTACAGCCTCATACGGAATAAATGAAAAATATGGCATTGATAGCAGACCCAATAATCCTGGGAATTTTTTTGGCAATTGGATTTCTAATGTGTTATCATCTAAGGCTCTGACGCCATCAACGTTGATGTAATCTAATACCCATTTACCGGGTGAAATCTTCTTTTCATTATTTATTCTAGAAATACTAAAAAGAAAATCATGAGCACTGACTTTTCTTGTTGAATCGTTTCCAAAGCAATCTGATGAATGATAGAAAACATCATCTCTAAGAAAAAATTTATATGTTGTCCCACACTCACTAATTATCCAAGATTTTGCTAATGATGGTTGAATTTCTGCATTTTCATCTAACTCTACTAAAGTGTTAAAAATTTGACTAGTGGCCCATATGTTGGCTTGTGTGTTTGAATATATTGGATCAAGCGAAGTAATATTTGATGTTTCATTATATCTAATAATATTGTCAATTCGGTTACTTTCTGAATTTCTACAACTAAGAAATAAAATTGATATAGTAATTAGAATATATTTCATTTTGCTTCTAAATATAAAAAATAATTATATTTGTTGACTCTATTATGGCGAGGTAGCTCAGTTGGTTAGAGCGCAGGATTCATAACCCTGAGGTCGGGAGTTCAAATCTCCCCCTCGCTACAATTTACATATCTTTCAAAATTTCTTTCAAATCATCAATTAATGTATCGTCACTTGGTCTTTTAGCATCTGAGCTTATAATTTTTCCGTAAGAATCAATTATTATGTATTTTGGTATACTATATGCATTGAAATAATTAGCTGCACTTTTATTATCATTAGATGGTGATATAAAATGTTCGCCTTCAATACTTAATTGTTCAATACTTTTTTTCCATTTTTCATAATCATTGTCGATAGATATATATAAAAACTTTATTCTTTTCTTTTCTTTTCGTGAAAGTTTATCTTTAAGATTCTTACTGAACGGAAATTGTTTTCTACACGGACCACACCAACTAGCCCATATATCTATGTAAAGTAAATATCCTCTATATTCACTGAGACTAGAATCTAAACCTTCTAAGTCTTCAAGAAAAAAATCATGTTCATTTATATCATAATCTTCATCTAAAATTAGTTCAGTAGGATTGTCATTTTCATAGTATAAAGTGCTTAAAAGCATAATTTTATCTTGATCGAAAGTCTTATTTTCTAAAAAAGTTAGTATATGATTGAGTGTTCTTGTTGAAATAATTGGAGTAAAATAATTTAATATTTTTTTTAAATGAAAAAAATGTAATTCTTCAGGTACAACATCAAAAAGAAAATTTACACTTTTGGAAATAAAATTTTGAAAATCTTGATAATTTTTAATTGTGTATTCAAAGTTTTCTAGAGATAAAAGAAAAGTACAATTAAAAATATGATTTCTGAAATCGGGATCGTGATAAAAAGTTTTGTCTTTTAAACTTTTTTCAAATTCGGAAAAATCAATCCAGTCGTTAATTTTATTACTCGTTTGAATGTTGTTTATCCAATAATCATCATCAAAATTTTCCATTAATTTATTAAACAAAAATCCGCTAAAAGAAGACTTGTATTGATAATTTATTTTTTTTTTGAAATACGATTTTGAATTGTCTGAAAAATTATTTTTTTCGTAATTGTGCTTATAAAAATTAAATATTTCGTCATTAAATAATTTAAACAAATATATATCTAGTTCGTTCAAGCTACTAAAATTTTTATTTAAATACTCATAATTGAATCTTTGTTCATATTTGCTAACATATTGGTTGTAAAAATCTATGAATTTTGAATTATATCCCGAAAAATCAATTTCATCTGAAAGTTCAATTGTTAATGTATCATCTATAGTATTTTCTAATAATAAATAGATTTTTATATTTGACTCACTGTGACTTAGTATTTTGAATTTTTCATTTGTGATTTTGATTATCGTATCCGATTCAATTATTATGTCCTTTTGGTCGTCACTAATTGAAGAGCTAAGTATCAAATGATTAAATACATCTTTATTTATTTTAATATTTAAAGTTGATTGACTAGTAACATTATCAACAACAAAAAAAAATATTATACATAAAAAAAACCTCATCCAAATAAAAATTGTTGTATGAATTGGTAATTTACGAGATTAAAAAATAATATTATAGCAAAATAATGTATATTAATAAAAAAAAAACAATGGAAAAGTTTGAATTAGAATTTCATATTCGTTCGTCTGTAAATATATTATTTAATTCTCTCAGTACACCTAGCGGATTATCCGAATGGTTTGCTGACGATGTTAATTGCACAAAAGATACATTTACATTTATTTGGGATGGTTCTGAGCAAGATGCTAAACTTTTAACAATTTCAAACAATTATTTTATTAAATTTCGATGGCTAGACTACCCGGAAAATACATTTTTTGAATTTAGAATTGAAGTTGACGAAATTACTAACGATGTAATTTTGAAAGTCACAGATTTTGCTGAAGATGACGAAGTCGAAGAGAGTAAAGACTTGTGGACTAGTCAAATTAATACTTTGATGAAAAATTTAGGTTCATAATTCTTAATTGTTTTCATCTTGAACATATTCAAAAAGTTTATTTTCTCATCATTTCTAAAACCTCTGTTGATTACATTTTTTACTGTAATGCTAGTTTTGTTAATGCAGTTTCTTTGGAAATACATTGATGATTTAATTGGCAAAGGTCTTGAAACAAAAGTTGTTTTGGAGCTATTATGGTATTCATCATTGACATTGATTCCAATTGCGCTGCCACTATCTGTTCTTCTTGCCTCAATAATGTTAGTTGGTGGAATGGCTGAAAGGTCTGAACTTACTGCACTTAATGCACTTGGGCAGCCCTTTTTATATATGTTTAGGCCGCTTTTGATATTTGCATTTTTTATATCTATTGTCTCCTTTTTAGTTTCAAATTTTGCAATTCCCTACTCAAACCTAAAAACTACAAGTTTGATGTATGACATTATTAAAAAAAAACTAAATATTAATATTCAAGAAAAAACATTTTTTTCAGAAATTGAAGGATACAGTATTCGAGTCGAAAAAAAGAACAGTGATGGATCAATGTCCAATGTATTAATTTATGATTACACCGACAAAAAGGGAGTGAATAAAGTTTTTACATCAGAAAAAGCCAATATGAAAACTTTTGAAAATGAAATGGCTTTTTCAATTGAACTAATTAATGGATCAAGTTTCACACTAGATAAAAATGAAAAAAATTCATCTTCAATAAGTGATTTTAAAAAATATACTCTTTATTTAGATTTATCGTCATTTGAAATGGAAAGAAGTAGCTCAGACCGATTTAGTAATAGAGCAAAAACTATGAACATTAATGAGCTGAGAGTCGGGATTGATTCGCTATCAAGTGAAATTCAACGATTGGAATCAAAGATATTAGAATTAACAAAAAGAAGTAATTCCCATGAAAAAACAAATAATAATTTTGAATTTGAAAAATATGAAAAAACTAAAAATTCTCTTTTAGCATACAATAATCAACAAAGTGCTTTAATAAAAAAGATTAACAAATTTTATGTTGAATTTCATAGGAAGTTTACATTAGCATTTGCATGTATAATTATGATGATTATAGGAGCTCCAATTGGAGCCATAATTAAGAAGGGAGGTTTTGGTCTTCCTGTAATTTTTTCAATACTCTTATTTATAACATATCACGTTATATCAATAACAGGTGAAAAAATGGTAAAAAAAGATGTACTTTCTCCTCTAATAGGTATGTGGTCCTCATCATTTATTATGATGTTTATCGGTTTTTTTTTGTTGGTTTTAATCAATAAAAATGTTAATATTAAAAGACTATGACAAACAAACAAAAAGTATTGTTTATAGCCAATAAACCAGCTTACCCCAAAATTGATGGAGGTTCAATTGCAATATCAAAATTAGTTGAGTCATTTGAGAAAATAAACTATCGCATTGACATTGTTTCAATTTCAAAATCTAATTACAATAATTTAAATATTCCTGAATACTATAAACCATCTAAAAATATAAACCAATATACTTTTCAAAAAAAAATGAAAATTAACTTGGTTAATGTAATAAATAGTATAATTAATAATAAATCTATTCAGGCACAGAGATTTTACGACAGTCGAATCAATAAATACATTCAAAACTTAATTGACAACAGTGAATATAAAACAATTATCTTTGAAAGTATTTTTAGCACTATTTATTTAGAAAAACTTAAGTTTAATAAAGACACAAAACTAATTTTGAGAGCACATAACATTGAACACGAAATATGGTTCAATTCATATGAAAAAAATCCTGTTAAAAAAATATTTTTTTACATTTTGGGAATGCAGATTAAAAAAATGGAATTAAATATTCCTAAATTTTTGGATTATATTTTCACAATTTCAAAAAATGATTTTATTTTTTTTGAAAAAATATTTCCGAATAAAACTAAACTCATTCCTGTGTTTTTTAAAACAAAAAACATTAAGACAAAAAAAATATCAAAAAGTATTGTTCATTTAGGATCAATGGATTGGAAACCAAATATTGAAGGAATTGATTGGTTTACAAAAAATGTAATTTCTAAAGTAAATAAAAATGATAAATTTAAAATTTACATTGCTGGTAACAAAATGCCAAAAAAGTATCTCAAAGCTAAGTTTAAAAACACTTTTATTTCTGGAAAAGTTGAAAATGCTTTAGACTACATATCAAACAAAGAAATATTATTTGTGCCAATATTTTCAGGCAGTGGAATTAGAATCAAAATTTTAGAAGCCATGGCTATTGGAATAGCTGTTATTTCAACACAAAAAGGAGCTCAGGGTATCCCATATAAAAACGGACATGATATCATTATTGCAAATTCGGCCGAGGATTTCTATAAATACATCTGTCTTCTAACTAAAAATAGAGAAATGGCAATAAAAATTGGAAAAAACGGAAAAAGACTAATTGAAAAGTATTTTTGTGAAAAAGAAATTCTAAAAAACTTAAATGATTTAGTTTAATGAAGAAAAAAATTATTTTTCTAACATCTAGATTCCCCTATCCCTTAGAAAAAGGTGATAAATTACGTGCTTTTCATCAAATCAAAGGAATATCAAAAAAATACAATATTTATCTAATATCTATAAATACTGAGTCAAGAGTGAAATATGAACACATTAATATTTTAAAAAAATATTGTAAAGAAGTATATATTTTAGATACTAACAAATTTTCTGTTGTAATTAATTTATTTAAATCATTTATTTTATCTGAACCATTACAAACTGGATATTTTTACTCGACTAAAAATCAAAAAAAAATTAATGAAATAATAAAAAAAATAAGACCTGATTGGATATATTCTCAACTTATCAGAACATCTAAATACACTCAAAATTTTGAAAATAATTTTATTGATTACATGGATGCAATGTCAATAGGAATTAAAAGAAGGATAAATAATTTTCCAATAATTTTAAAACCCTTTGTCCGCAGAGAGTTTATTATAACCAAGAGATATGAATCCGAAATATTTAATAAATTTCGTAAACATTCAATCATAACCCAAAACGACCAAAATTTTATAGATAATCCCTTAAGAAAAAAAATTAATATTATTCCAAATGGAGTCGATACCAAATACTTTTTTCCAATAAGTAAAAATAAAAAATCTTACGATATAATTTTCATAGGAAATATGAGTTATCCCCCAAATATTGAGGCCGCAATTTTTTTATGTAAAAAAATAAAACCTTTGATCGACAAAGAATATAAACTTTGTAAAATATTGATTGGTGGAACAAATCCTACTAAAAAAATAAAAAATCTTGAAAATGAACAAATACATGTTTCCGGGAGAGTTGAGGACATTAGAAATCTATATTCAATTGGTAAAGTTTTTATTGCTCCGATGTTCATTGGAAGTGGATTACAAAATAAATTACTTGAAGCAATGGCAATGGGAATTCCTTGTATTACAACTGAACTAGCAAACAAAGCTTTGAGAGCTAATAAGCATCAAATAACAATAGCTAAAAATGAAGGAGAATTTGCAAGACTATGTATAAGGTTATTAAAAAATAAAGATCTTTATAACAGTTTTCGTGATGAGGGCTTAAAGTTTATTAAAAAAACATATGATTGGAAAAAAATTAATAATAAATTAATTGACTTATTTGAATAACAATGAAAAATATACTCAACACAATAGAAGAAGCAATTGAAGATATAAAAGATGGAAAATTAGTTATCGTTGTGGATGACGAGAATAGGGAAAACGAAGGTGATTTTGTTGGAGCTGCTGATAAAGTGACCCCTGAGATGATAAATTTCATGGCAACTCATGGAAGAGGCTTAATTTGTGTACCTATGTTAAAAAGTCGTTGTGAAGAATTATCTTTAGACCCGATGGTCGGAAAAAATACAGACCCAATGAAAACCCAATTTACAGTTTCTGTTGACAAAATTGGAGATGGATGTACTACTGGAATTTCTGCACATGATAGAAGTAAAACTGTTCTAGCCTTATCTAGTAATAATACTAAAGTTAGTGACTTATCAAGACCTGGACACATATTTCCATTAAAAGCCATGGAAGGTGGTGTACTTAGAAGAGCTGGACACACAGAAGCTGCAATTGATCTAGCAAGACTAGCAAATCTAAATCCATGTGGTGTCATTGTGGAAGTTATGAATGATGACGGAACAATGGCTAAACTAAATGACTTAAAAAAAATTGCCTCAACCCACAAAATGAAAATAATTTCAATCGAAGACCTAATTGCTTACAGACTTAAAACTGAAAGTTTAATAAATAAAGAAATCGAAATTAATATGCCAACTAAATATGGCCATTTTAAACTTTCCGCATATAAACAGGTCAATACCAATGAGGAACACTTAGCCATCACTAAAGGAACATGGAACAAAGATGAACCAATTTTAACGAGGGTACATTCATCATGTTTTACTGGAGATATTTTAGGATCTCTTCGATGTGATTGTGGAGATCAATTATCAATAGCTTTACAAATGATAGAAAAGGAAGGCAAAGGAATTGTTCTTTACATGAATCAAGAAGGTCGTGGAATTGGATTATTGAGCAAACTCAAATCATACAGCCTTCAAGAAAAAGGTTTTGACACAGTTGATGCAAACTTGAAATTAGGATATAAAATGGATGAAAGAGATTATGGAGTTGGTGCACAGATACTAAGAGACCTAGGCGCTTCTAAATTAAA
>MDSZ01000551.1_pt1 | contig 10475 bp, 7 predicted proteins | sample 811201 | NCBI WGS metagenome assembly MDSZ01 (sample SAMN05326647, study PRJNA326480) | marine metagenome | isolation source: seawater | place: Indian Ocean: North | collected 2010
ATCAAAAACTATTTAAAGATTTAAATATATAATATATAGAAAAGAATATGACTAAATATCATAACTTAATTAACGATTTAAAAAAATATATGTTTGATAATTCTTTTATTGAATTAATTAAATCCAATAAAAAAATAAAATATAATGCGGGTATAGACAATAAAAAAAATATTAACAGCATTAAACCAATAAACAAACCCAACTCAAAACCCAAGACACAATATCATAATTTGTTTTGGTGGTTATACATATTAATCTATTCTGAAGAGGAATACAAAAATTTAGACATGAAAAAAATTTTTATAATAGAAAGAGACATTAAGTATAAATTAATTGAATTAATAAAAGAGAAGAAACATTTACTAAAGGATAAAAAAATAAACAAAATAAGTGAAATTGAATCAAATTTAGCTTGTGAAAGACAAATAAATATAAAAACGTTTGTTTCATTATGTATCTTGCATAATATTAGTACAGTTATTATTGATGATTGTTATATGTATGAAAACATAGTTGATGGGGTCTCACCTATCGTTCTAACTCGCATACATAATACTGTAAATTATACAATAGAAAGAAATGTTTCAAAAGAAAATTTAATTAAATGTAAAAAATCGCATTTAGTATGTAATGGGTTCGAATTCAAAATAAAATCAGTAAGCGGGTATACATTGAATCAATTGATAGAGATGGCACATTCATTAAAAATAAATTTAACAGATGGAAAATTGATTAAAAAAATAATTTATGATAAAATAATTGAACATCTTATAGAGAGAACAAATAAAAATGAAAAGTAATATATTAATAATATAGTAACAATATATAATAATGTCAGATAATAATCCAAAACATGATCTAAAATTCATTTGTGAGCATTATATGAAAAATAATAGTGGATCCAATAATGAAATTGAAGTGAGGTTTGGAACACAAAAAGTTCGTCAAATCACACAAATAGATTATACAAATGTGATTAATAAAATAAAATCAATTGGGTATTCTACACAGAATTCGTTTGGAGATCATATATTGAAAATAATACCATATCAAGGAGATAAAACATCAAATATACGTTTTGAATTGTCAGATATGCAGTCTATCCAAGAGTATTGCAAAACAAATGACATTAAACGCATATTATCCAATAATTATAAAATAAATGTTATGAAAAAAATAAATGTGTTTCATAATAACAAAATCGTACCATATGCGAATTTTACAGATTTTGGATTTCGTGTGTCCTATTCAAATGAAACATCTGTTCAAAATACATCTAAAATTATTGATAATTGGGACACGAATAACAAGGTTTTTAGATATATGAATAGAGTTTCTTTTTACAATAAACAGAGTCCATTTAGAATTGATTTAAGTATTACTCAAATGAGTACAGGTGTGTCAATGCAAGAATCAAATGTATTATCTAGTGTAAAAAAATATGAGATAGAGGTTGAGTTATTAAATGATTCATTCAAAAAATTTTATAAATCGCCTGAACAATTAGCACAAGGAATAAAAGATGTGACGAAACATGTTCTTTCTGGAATACAAAAAACTTCATATCCTATATCTTATGTGGAACAAAAACGTATTTTAAATGAGTATTTAAAAATGATATATATACATAAATTTAAAAATACAAACAAACCATTTGAGGAGCAACATGTATTTAAACCATTTATGTTTATTGGACCATCCTCAAAAACATTACAGTTGAAAAATATAACACAACCATCTGATTCATTAACTATACCAAATATTCGTGTGAACTATACTGTAACTGAAAAAGCAGATGGAGAAAGAAGACTACTGTATATATCAGATGATGGTAAAATATATTTCATTACAACAACAATGGATGTTATTTTTACTGGAAAAACTACAAATATAACAGATTTAAAATCATGTTTAATTGATGGAGAATATATTTCACATAATAAAAAGGAAAATGTAATCAATATATTTATGGCATTTGACACATATTTTATTAAAAATAAAGATATACGTCATTATCCATTCATACCATCAAAAAACACAATTGATGAATATAAAATATTTAGATATCATGTTACAAAAGACATTATTGAAAAGTTAAACATAGATGGGATTTCTGTAAAAAAATTTTACCCCGAGTATCCAATTGATGAATTAAAAAATATGGGAAAAATCGATCCAATGATAATATTTAAATCATGTAAACAGATATTTGATCAAATTGATAATGGACATTTTGATTATAACACAGATGGTTTAATATTTACACCAATGGATTATGGTGTTGGTTCTAATAAAATAGGAACAGCGGGACCATATACAAAGATTACTTGGAAGGATTCTTTTAAATGGAAGCCTGTTAAATATGACACAGTTGACTTTTTGGTGATTACTAAAAAAGATTTCAATGGAGATGATATTATAAGTACCTCTTTTACAGAAGGCACAGTAACTGTTGGTGATGGGAATGATGATTATAAAACTATTATTTTGAGATGTGGTTATGATGAGAAGAGGGATGGTTTTATAAATCCATGTAATTCTTTATTGAATGATGAATTTGAAATAAAAGACGATTCTGTTTCCACAAATGAATACAAGCACATTCAATTTAGACCATCCGAACCCTATGATCCTGATGCGGGCATAGTGAACATTAGTTTAAATGGGAATTCAATGATAACAGAAGAAGGAGACGTATTTGACGACAACACAATCGTTGAGTTCAGATATGATAAGGATAGGCCAAAGGGATGGAGATGGATTCCTTTAAGGATAAGAAATGATAAGACTTCTGAATTAAGAAGAGGATTACCAAATTTTGGGAATGCATATACAGTTGCGAATGATATTTGGTATTCGATTCACTACCCTATAACACAAGATATGATTTCAACAGGAAAAAAAATTCCATTAAGTATCACTGACAATGATGAAGATGATGTATATTATCGTTCTTTAACAAAATCAAACAAATCATATACAGAACGTTTGAGAAATTTTCATAATTTATTTGTAAAAAAAATTCTCATTAAAAATGTTTCTGAGTCGGGAAATACTTTAATCGACTACGCATGTGGAAAAGGAGGTGATTTTCCGAAATGGATTAGTGCAGAATTATCATTTGTTTTTGGAATTGACATATCAAAAGACAATATTGAAAATAAGTTAAATGGTGCATGTGTTAGGTTTTTGAAATACAAGAGGGAATATAAGGATATGCCATATGCTTTATTTATTAATGGCGATAGTAGTAAATATATTTTATCTGGTGAGACATCCGATACAGAAAAGGATAAAAAAATTATCAATATGGTTTTTGGTAAAATACCCAGGACAGAAGGAAATATGCCAAGTGCGGTTTTAAGACAATATGGTGTTGGTAAAGATGGATTTGACATTTCATCATGTCAATTTGCCATACATTATATGTTTAAAAACATTGTTACATTCCATACTTTTATAAGAAATGTTTCAGAATGTACCAAGATTGGGGGTTATTTTATCGGAACAACGTATGATGGAAAAACTATTTTTGATAAATTGAAAATTAAAAAAAAAGGAGAAGGTTTTGATACATATGCCGATGGTGTTAGAATATGGGAAATTATTAAACAGTATTCTGATAATGAATTTTTGAATGATGAAACATCTCTGGGAAAGGTGATTACTATATATCAAGAGTCAATCAATCAATATATTGATGAATATCTTGTAAACTATGAATATTTTAAAGATACAATGAATGAATATGGTTTTGAAGAAATTTCACCAGAGGAATCAAAACAGATGGACACACCAATCCCTTTTGGAAGTGGTATGTTTAGTACTTTGTATAATATTATGATTTCTTCATCTGATTCATCTGATAATAAATCAATGGAGATGAAGCCATATGAAAAAAACATATCAGATCTTAACAGATATTTTATTTTTAAAAAAATAAGAAATGTTCAAACAAGTAAGGTTTCATCACATCATATATCTAATAGTAAACGTGTTGAAGAAGTAGATGGGAAAGAGGAAGAGGAAGAACCTGTTAAAAAAATATATACTAAATTGAACAAAACAATTAAATTAACTATTGGTATGCAAGATTCTTCGATTTTAGATTTGTCTGTAGAAAAATCAAAACATGTATCTATTATCGTGCCATTTAGAGACATGACGACGGATGGAACTCGAAAACAACAACTTACAAAATTTATTGATCATATGAAAAAATTTATGGGTAAACAATCATATAAGATACATGTTATTGTTCAAAGTGATGATGATAGAAAATTTAATAGAGGTGCTCTTTTAAATATTGGTTTTAAGGAGTCAGAAGAACACAGTGATTTATTCATATTTCACGATGTTGACTTATTGCCAAGTAAAGAGCTTTATTCACAGTACATAACAGTTCCAACTAAAGGGGCAATGCATATAGCAAGTGCATGGAATAGGTATCAAGGTGAAAGGTATTTTGGTGGTGTTGTCGCATTTAATAAATCTGATTTCAACCGGGTGAATGGATATCCGAATACTTTTTGGGGATGGGGGGGTGAAGACGATGCTTTAAGATTCAGAATGGATGATGGAGGAATACCTGTTGAGAAGTCAGATACGAAAGAAAATTTGTTTGAAGATTTAGAGGGACTAAATTTGAAAGAAAAACAAAAATATTTAAAAGAAAATCCGGAATTAAAAGCTCAATACAAATGGGAACGTCTTGATCAAAATAAAAATAAATGGAGAGAAGATGGTTTGACCGATATTACATGGAACAATATGAGCAATGACTCTGATATGGAAAAATATGATGACTCGGAAGTAGTTAATATACAAACCGTTTTTGTTATGCCAGATGTTCAAGATGAAGAGACAAAGTTAGATTATGTGATTGATAAGAAAAAGGATAGTTATGATATAAGTAAATTTCCATTATATTTTGATAATGTCGATGATTGCAAGAATAAAGGTGTAAAATTACCATATGTTACAAATGTTGAACAATTGTATGAGTTAATTCCTGATACGAAAGAATTTAAGACCGGAAAAGGAAATTTAGAATCACCTTTATATGACAACTTAACATCAGAATCAATTAGACACACATTTGATTATTTGTTTTATAAGATACGTATGGGTGTTTTTGTTTATATAAAGGATAACCAATTATTTAGATTTGTTCCATTTTATAATATGGACTTTGAGAATGAATGGAGTAATAACATAGATTTTGTAAACAACAGTTCTTTAGACGATTATATAAAAGAAAAGAAAAAGTATTTAGGTAAATCTTATAATGAGGATTATGAAACAGATGTCAAAAAATGGTCGGCAAACAATTGTTTATTGGGAACTTGGAAAGATGATGAAGTTGGTGATATGGGATGGTATGAAACTAGAGAAATGATAGTTGATATGTGTAAGTCTCATAAAATTGGAGATTGTATATTCTTTTATAACAGGCGTGATCATCCAGTTCTAACAAATAACAAAGTAGAACCATATTTCCATTTATATAATGGGCTAGATACACCTTTGAAATCACACTCATATATTAATTATGCTCCAATTGTTGGTTACAGTAAAAATAATAATTTTGCGGATATATTAATTCCAACATATGCTGATTGGAGAGAAGTAACACAAAAAATATATCCATCGGGGTGTGCGGATATTAATACAGGTAAAATTGTTTTGGATTGGAATAAAAAGAAGAACATCGCAATGTTCAGAGGAAGTGCGACCGGTTGTGGAACAAACCCCGATACAAATCAGAGAATACAATTAGCAGTATTGTCCACTAATATACGTAAAAAAGGAAAAAAGTTTATTGATGCAGGATTAGTTGGGTCTAATTTTAGAGATAAAAAATTCGAAGAAGAAACTGTGAGTTACTTCAAAAGAAAAGATTATGAATTAGATAAAGTTTCAAGAATACCAATGAATGAGCAGTCAAAATACAAGTATATCATACATGTTGATGGACATGTATCAGCATATCGTTTAGGAAAAGAATTGTCACTTGGGTCGTGTATATTAAAAGTAGACAGTTTGTATGACTACCGATTATGGTTTTCAGATAAATTAATTGAATATGATGGGAAAAATGAAAGAGTTGCTAATTATATTAAAATTGAAAAAGATATGAGTAATTTAGAAGAAAAAATTGAATGGTGTATTGAAAATGATGATATATGTTCTCAAATAGCTAAAAATTCATTGAAGTTATATAATGAAATAATTAATAAAGAATATATTGTTGAATACTGTTCAAAGATAGTAAATAACATATCATCTGGTTACGGTGTAAAACAAATTATTCCTGCAACAAATGCATTAAGTAGATTTAAAATAAAGAATACCACAATGAAGAAGAAATAAATTATAAAATATTCGCGCATCTTTTTTTATTTGTGTAACATATGACAAACCTTGTAGATGTGTATGAGAGTGATTTAAATAATATACAAAATAAAATGAGTAATCAACTTGATAAAATAAATGCATATTATTCAAATAGAATTGATGTGCCTAATAAATCGGATTTAGATGATTTAAAAAATGGTGTTGAACAAATACAGAGAGAAATTGTACAATTACAAAACGATATAATGAACAACATTAATGATATGAAAGACAGAAACGGTAACACCACCACACAAATAAATAAAAATAACAAAGCAATTGGTAATCTTCTTAATAAAATAAATATGTCTCAAATAGATGAACAAACATCAAAAGAAATGCAAACAGACTTATCACATTACAAAAAAACTCGTAGAATATATAATATAGAAATATTATTTGGATTACTTGGGATTATTGTATTTTCCAAATTCAGTTCCGTTTAATTCTTTTTGTTAGTTTAATCTTATTTTTATTTTTCATTTTTGATTCCTTCCTTGTTTTACTTTTTTTTGTTTTTATGTTTGTAATAAGATTCAATAACTCATCATGAATTTTATCGGATAATTCACTATGAGGTTCTCCATCTTCTTGGTTTTTATATTCAGTTATTGTATTTGATATACACGCTAAATCACTTGGTATTGTTAAAGATAGTATTTCATTTAGTTTATTGTTTTTTCCTCCACCTCCGATTAAATTATCTTTTATCAAAAGCGAATCTATTTTATAACCTAAACTCATAATTGAATCATCCTCTTTATATATTATTAAATCATCTTTATCCATGTACATATATATTATAATATGTAAAAATTATTAAATCAAAATAATACAATAATATATTACTTATGAATTTTAAAGTAATGTTGTTTGTAAATGCAAGGGACGAACCATCAATAAAAGAATGGATAATACATCATCTCCTTTTAGGATTTTATCACATAGTAGTATTCGATCATAAATCAAAAATACCCATATCAAAATTAGGTACATTTAATAATAGAGTAACTCATATATATACATCTATGCCTGATGGGAATATAAAAATAAAATTAATTAAAAACGCTTTAGAGATAACAAAAAAGTATATAATAGATTGGATGCTATATTTGGATGCAGATGAATTTTTATATCTAGGAAATTTCAATTCAGTTAATCATTTATTGACAAAATTTTATTTCGCAGATGCTGTTAGTTTAAATTGGTTGATGTTCGGGTCATCACAACATAAAAAACAACCAAGTGGTTTAATAACGGAGAATTTCATACATTCGGATCCTGTCTTAAACAAACATGTAAAAACATTTATTAGACCAAATGCTGTGATAAGATGTACAAATCCTCATTGCTATGACTTGATAGTTCCACAGAATGCATATCATATTAGTGGAATGAAAATGATTCCAGGATCTCCCTTTTTCCAAATCAATCGTCCTTTTGAAAAATCATATGCGTATATTGCACATTATCTAATACAATCAGAGGAAGAATTTTACAGAAGAAAAGGTAGACGAATGGATGATGGTTCTAAAAATAAATCAAGTCTGTATAAAAATGTACACGAGCATCATAACTCCAGTTTAAATACTCAATTAAGGGATAAATATTCAAATAATATAAAAAAACATTTTTTCTAAACATTATCTAATACCTAATACATACTTAGTTAGGGGTGTAATATTTAATAAAAATATTAAATATATATTGCAATAATTGAAAGACATAGATCTAATAATATACATGAAGTGATAGAGGAATACTTATAACCTATTTCCCCATGAGTTTAAAATTTAATATATATTAAATAATCCAATTAAAAAAGGGATAAGAATTGGAAAATATTCATACGAAACCATGTTTCTATCATCAATATTGTTATAAGCATAACCATTATATAAAAATTTTATAAAAGTTGATGAAAGGGATGACCCAAATATAAATGGTATAATAATGTTATTTTTTAAATCGTATCGATATATAATTTTGATAAAAAAGACAAAAATGAAATTAAAATAAATGTAAATTATAAATACATATAATAATACGATATGAGTTATTTTGATAATGAACCTGATGAATTTATTAAAAGAGGTGGTGGTAATGAATCCGACGAAAATGATGAATTTGATGAAGAAGATGAATATGATGAAGAAGATCGAGATGAAATTGGAGAAGATGACGATATTATAAATTCATTGAGACAAACAGATGAAAGGGATGACGATAATGATCCGGAACAATTAAACGATAATAAATATACAATTGATAATGATAATGACAGCGATTATTCAGACGATGAGTATGAACAAAATTTAAAAAAAATAAATCAAAGTATTACCAAAAATCAATTAATTGATATGCATCCAGAATCTATGGTACAAAATTATGATGAAATTTTAAAAATATCTAATGTAATCAGAGATAAAAATGGAATTATAATTGATGATTTACATAAAACTTTACCATTTATGACAAAATATGAAAAGTCAAGAATAATTGGACAACGTTCTAAACAATTACAAGAAGGTTCAAAAGCGTTCATCGACATTCCAAATGGAATAATTGATGATTATATTATTGCGGAAACTGAATTGAATAATAAAGTGTTACCGTTTATTATTAGAAGACCGTTGCCCAATGGTGGGAGTGAATATTGGAAAATTGAGGATTTGGAACTTTTGAATTAATTCTTGTTTTAAAAAAATAAAATAATATTATAAGATGATTTTTTCATATATAGAAAATTACGTTATTGACATTGGAACATCGAATAAAAATACAAAACAAATTTTTATATCATCATGTCTTAAATTGAATAAATGTGAATTTTATACATATCCTTTTGGACGAACAAAAACAAAATATCAAGATTTGGATTTATTTAATTATAAAATCGTCGAAATTATACCACAAATTTCAAACATAAATTATTATTTATTTACAATAACAAGATCTGATAAAATAGACATAAATAATTGTCCACATAATACCAATTATTTTTATGATCAGGGATGGAATATAAATATAAGAGTATTATGTGTTCCGGTAATTAAATCATTTGAATCATGTTTAATTAATAATTTAATCCCGAAAAATTATGGATTAATTAAATCGAATTTGCATAATGGAAACAAATGTTTTAAGGCTGGAATAGTTGTACCTATTTTTAGTAGGAATGATTATCTTGAAAAATTTTTTAAATCATTGTCAAATACTGATTTGACTAATTGTATTGTTGTTTTAATAGATGAGTCAATGACAAAAGATATTGACGATGATAAAGTTAATGTTAGAAAAGCAGTGCAAAATTATACCCATCCAAATGCAAATATAATAAAAATATTTAAAAACACACATGGAAATATGTTCGATAGTATATTAATCGGTTTGGATTTGATATCTCCATTATGCAAATATGTTTCAACAATAGACTCAGATACCATACATACATATGATTGGATTAATTCATGTATTAATACGTATTTAGAAGTTGAAAGTGATTATTCACATAAACCAATATTACTTTCTGGATTTAATACGACAAATACAGGAAGACATCCAATAATAGAAACAACTGATAAATATATTATTAAAACAAGTGTTGGAGGGTGTCATATGTTTTTCACTCCAAAAATGTATTACAATATTATTAGAAAAACATTAATAAGTTATAAATGGGACACAAATATAGTTGATTCTCTCAGAAAACAAAATGGTATTGTTGTAACTACCAAACCATCTGTAATTGAACATATAGGAATTAAATCCAGTGGTCACAGAAAAGATAAAAAAGAAAAAGTAACAATATATGATATATCGGATGATTTTATATTAAATTAATAATTTTATAAATATATGAATAAATTTATTATACTAACAACCGCAATAAATCGTCCTGAATTACACCAAAAAAGTATTGGACATTTTTATGATAAATGTTATTTACCTTTTAAAGAAGAAGTTATTTCATTATATGAAATAATACATATAATAAATATTGATAAAATAGACGATTTAATATGGTCTAGGGAAGAAACTTTAAACAATTTTAATAATATTATACCCAATAATATTAA
>MDSZ01200205.1_pt1 | contig 10474 bp, 7 predicted proteins | sample 811201 | NCBI WGS metagenome assembly MDSZ01 (sample SAMN05326647, study PRJNA326480) | marine metagenome | isolation source: seawater | place: Indian Ocean: North | collected 2010
CTATTTAATATATTTTCTACATTTTCTACATTTTCTACATTTTCTACATTTTCTACATTTTCTACATTTTCTACATTTTCTAAATTTTCTACATTTTCTACATTTTCTACATTTTCTACATTTTCTACATTTTCTACATTTTCTACATTTTCAACATTTTCTTCATTTTGCTGGTTTATATTATTTAAATTTGAATTTACAGAAATATTATTATTATTTAAAATTGGTATAATATTATTTAATATTTGAAACCTATTCAGTAATAAAGGAATACTAGTTCTGTTTGTTTGACATATGTTAATATGAGAATTATAATGCTCAAAATTAATTAATTCATTACAAAATTCACAAGGTATTTTATTACTAAAATCTATTTCACCAGAATTAAATGTAGAAACACAAATAAATTTGTGTCTTTCTATTTCTTCTGATTCAAATTCTTTATTGCAATAAATACATTTTTCCTTCATATCATATATAATTATAAAAAATTTTAAATATCATTAATAAAATTCAGAATTATGTAAACAAGGAGAATATATATGTAAACTAATACAATCTTTATTATAATTATTATTAATAGAATGATATCCTATAGTATTATCTATATAACTAACTTCATTTGTGCTTAAATGTTTAATATCTAATAAATTTAAATTATCAGAATAAATATTTTCTTGTAAATTTCCTTGTAAAACTTTCATTAAACATCCAAACTCAGAATGATTATGAATACCAGATTTATCTCCTGGTTTCCAACTTAATACCTTTATTTCAAAATTATCATCTCTATGAACTAATTTTTTTCCATAATTATTATTTTCAAAGTTAATATAATCTTTCCATTCTTCACCGTTATAATTTCTTAATAAATATTGGTATTTAAATAATTTATTATATCTATTAATTTCAAATTTACGTAAGTGATTAATAATATTATTCATTCTATAATTAATAATATATTTTTTTAATTTTTAGGTTAAAAAATATCTATATATAATTATATGTATAGACCTAATCAAAATAAAAAAAATGAAACAATAAAAACTGTTAGAATTGATAATTTACTAAAAAATAATAAGAGAACAAAAAAAAACTATAATTTAGAAAATATGGAGTATTTAAAACAAATTGTTAGAAATAAAAATAGTGAAATGAAAAAAGGTGGTTCTAAGAAAAAAATGCAACAACTATTGCTAAATAATGAAGAAATAGAAAAATTACTTTCTAGAAAAAGTAAAACAAAAAAAAATAGAACACAAGAAATTACCAACATAATACATACTAAGGCAAAAGTAGAAGAAGTTGAATTAAAAAAACCACCTAATAATACTAATTTTTTACAACAAATAATTAGAAATAGAGAACAACAAAACAATGTAAATAATGAATCTAAAAATAATAAAACTATTCAAAAACCCTTAAATAAAAATAAAAATACCAATAATAAAAATACTAATAATAAAAAATCTAATAAATCTAATATTGATACTAGACCATTAAGTAAAAAGAGTTTAAAAAAACTTAAAAATGTATCTGCTAAAAAAAGAACAAAAAAGGTATTCCCTTCAAAATTAGAACATTTAAAAAAATTAAGTAAAAAAAATATTGAAAATCTTATAAGTAAAAATAGAAAGATTGGTATAAACAAAAATATTCAAAATAAAAAATTAAATAAACTTAAAAAAAATAGTGCTAATATAAATCTTATAAATAATTCTCGTAATAATAAAAATCAAAAAAAATTAGGTAAAGAAAAATCAAAAAATAAAATAAAAAATAAAAAAATAATATCCTCTAACTTGAAAGCACCTATAATTAAGAAAAGAACTAATAAAAGGGTAAAAAGTAAACTTGAAGAAAACAGAACAAAAAATAATGAAATAAGTAAAGAAGAAATAAAAATTAAAAAAGAAACTAATAAAGTTAGAGAAAAAGAAGCAGAAATTAAAAAAGTAGAAAATAAAATTAAAAAAGAAGAAACTAAAATAAAAAAAGAGGAAAATAAACTTAGAGAAGAAGAAACTAAAATAAAAAAAAAAGAAAATAAAGTTAGAGAAGAAGAAACTAAAATTAGAGAAGTAGAAACTAAAATTAGAAAGAAAGAAAATAAGGTTAAAGAAAAAGAAATAGAATTAAAGGAAGAAGAATTAAAAATTACCAAAAAAGAAATAAAAACTAAGTCAGAAGAAAATTTATATAAAAATATTATAAAAAAATATATTAAATCAAATAAAAATATTGAGCGAATAAAAAAAATGAAAAAGAATGAATTAAAGAAAGAATTAGTTGAATTAAAACTTATAAAATCAAATTCCAATGCACCAATTAATGTTCTTAGAGATATATATTTATTTTATGATATGAATGAAATGAATGTTAGTAAATAATTTATATTAATAATATATATGTTAAAAGAAATATCTAAAAAAAATCCTATATTATTGTATTCTGATCAAGATATAAAACATGAGGATGGTTCAAATCATATTAATCTTAATTTTTTATATCTAACTGAATTAAATATTCCTAATTTAATTCTATTTATTTATAAACAAGAAGTTTTTATTTTTACTAACACTGAATCTATTATTCCATTAATAAAGAAGAAGTTAGGTAGAAAAAAATATTATATTTTAAAATTAGAACATATTTATACTTTTGATTTTAGTAAATATAATAAAATACTAACATTACAAAACTCATTAATTTTTACTAACTTAAAATCTTTTAACTTAGATTATGAAATGTTAGATAATTTATGTTTTAAAAAAAGAATAATTAAAAGTAAAACAGAAATTGAAAATATTAGAATATCTTGCACGTTAACTAATAAAGCAATAAATAAAATGTGGAAAGATTTAAAAAAAATTAAACCTAAAACATCCTTAGAAATTATTTCTCATATTATAGAAAATTTAAACAAACAAAACATTACAAAAATCGCGTATACTCCTATTTGTTCAAATGGTAGAAATAGCACTATTTTACATTATAATGAATATGATAATCCTTTACCTAAAAAATCTTTAATTTTGTTAGATATTGGATTTAAGTATAATGGTTATTGTTCTGATATAACAAGAACGTTTCCTTTATCTGGTAAATTTACATTAAATCAAAAAAAAATCTATAATATTGTTTTGAATGTTCAAAAATTAATAATTAAAAAATTAAAACCTAATATTAAATGGAATAATTTAGAAAAAGAATGTTATTTAACAATATTTATAGAATTAGAAAAAATAAAACTAATTAACAAAAATGCATTAACTAATACTGAAAAAATAGATTTTATTATGAATAATATTATGTATCATTCATTAGGTCATTTTATTGGTTTAAAAACACATGATATTGGAGAAATAAATATTTTAAAAGAAGGAATGGTTCTAACAATAGAACCAGGAATTTATTTCCCTAATAAACTTTTATCAAATTCTTTAATAAATCAGAAAGAACTCAAAAAATATTTTAATATAGGAGGCATTAGAATTGAAGATACAATTTTAATAACAAAAAAATCTTCTGAAACATTAAGTAAAATTAATCTAGCAAAAGAAACACTAAAAATAGAAAAAATTATATGTAGTTAGTTAAAAACATCTTCAAATAAATGTTGAAATTTAATAAAATTTTTTTTTATATATAAATTAAAAATATTTATATTCTCTTTATATAAATTATCTATTTCATTATAAATATCCTCTACCTCTGGAGACCTATTTTCATATAACACATTTACTAATTCCTTTGATATCATTTCTTCTGGTTTATTAGGCATATCAACTGGTTCTAAACTCTGATCAATTAATTCTTCAATTCTATTATCAACTTCTAAATCATAATTATTGTCTTCAAATTTTTTATTTTTTCTAACTTTAATTTTAATATTTTTTGAAGAATATTTTTCATCTACTTCATCCTTCCACTCTTGTTCTAACTCATTAAATTCTATTATATCTTCTTGTGTAAGTCTTAAAGTACTACGATTTAATAATGCAAGTTTGGAAACTTCTTCTCTAATTTTTTTTAATACTCTTTTTGCCTCATTTACTGCAAATAATGAAACCTTTTGTGCATTACTTATTCTTTGTCTCTCTTCTTCTCTTCTAATCATCATATAATAATATTTTATTTCATTTAATTCTTCTTGTCTTTTCTTTTTCTGATATTGATACACAAAATACATTTGTTCATCTTCATTTAAACCTTGTAAAGAAGCAATATACATTAATTTTTGAAACTCTTCATAATCTTCTTTATCCTCATCTTTAATTTCTGGTAATTCATTAGGATAATTATTATTATCAGGATTAACTAAATCTGGATTAGGGGGTATATTATTAGTACCTATATTACCATAACTATTATCTTCGTATACATTCGGACATATATCTTCATCAGAACTTTCATTTGTATCTGATAATGGATTTGTTACTTCATTTTCATTCATCATTTCTTCCAACTTAATTTTAGCACCTTTTTGTTCAATAAAACTTATTTTAACTTGTTGATCATCATCACATTGCATTTTTTGTAATTCTGCCATATTAATTTCTTTATCCTTTTTTACTTTACATGTGTTTTTCATATGTTTCATTAAAGTATCTTTTCTAAAAAATTGTCTTGAACAAAATTTACAAAAATAAATATACCTTCTTGCTTCTGTTTCTAAATCTACTCTTGTCATTTTTGAATAATATATATCCTTTTCTGAAACTAAATCATTTTCATCAAAAGATTTTTTCAATTCCTCTTTTTTATCTATATCTATTTTAGAATCAGCCAAAATAAGTTCTTCTATTTTCTTTCTATGTTTTATTTTGCTTATATGACTTGATGCAATTTCTTTATCTTCAAATGTTATATTACACACATTACAAATATATTTATATGTGGTCATATTATTGAATTATTTCCAATATTCTTTTAAGTTAGTTATAGTATTAGTTTTTAATAAACTAAAAGTTATTATTTTATAAATCCTTGTCTTTTTGCTTCTATATATGCTTCTTTTTCATTTTTAATACCCCATCTTCTTATTCTATGTAATTTATAAAAAGGATTGTTATTTAATGGAAAATATTGTGGGTAATCTGTATCACTATAATATTTTGATTTAGACATAAAATGCATATTTTTAAATTTTAAATCATGTAAAGATATAGAATTATGATTTTTAATTAAATCAATAAAATTATTAATATTATTGTTAAATAATAGAAAAATAACATCATTTATTGTATTGTTAGGTTGTCTAAAAAATATATTTACATAATTATTTTTAATATTCCAATTATTTATTGGTATTTTATATATTAAGTCAAATCTAGTTATAAATATACTATTATATTGTTTTATATTATCAACTTTTTTAATTATTTCATAAATATTTTGTGTTTGATTATGTATATCTATTTCATTTAAAGGATAACTTATATATTTTATTGGTTTATAAATATTTACTAATTCATCTAATTCTGGTGAATCATATGTTTGAAAATATATGTCATAATTATTTTCATTAATAAATTTTAAATTGATAATATTATTTAATAAAGACTGATAACATATTTTCCAATTTATTGGACCTTTATTATTTAAATCTTTACTATGTAATCCTCTTATTATTATTAAGTTTTTACCAATATTTATTCTTTTTAATTTATAAAAACTTAAATCTTTTACTTCAACATTTTCATTTTTTATATAATTTATATCAATTTTATTTTTAAATTCTTTTAGTAGTTTATGAGTAATAAATAAGTCTTCTGATTCAAAAGCATTTTTAAAAATATTATAATAATGATTTAAAAAACTTATTGGAAATAAATAGAAATTATCACAAATTAAATTAGGACTTTCTAAAATAGAAACTAAATTTAATTTCTTCAAATTAATATTATAAAGTTTCTCCAAGAAAAAAATATCAAATCTTGTTATTAAAATATAATCATATAGGTTACCAATTTTTATTTCTTTATAAATTAAATCTAAACCTAATAATATTTTTTTTATTTTTTTTTTAACTGATTTTCCTTCTATTTCTTCAATAATAAATTTATGGGTTTTAGGTTTATATAAATTTATTATATTTTTTTGTTCTTTTGATTCATTTGTGCTTAAAAATATTTCATAATCTAAATTATATTTATTTTCCAAAACATTACATATTTTTTCTTTTAAATTATAATAAAAATCTTTGTAATTTATATCATAATTTAAAAGTTTTTGTCTTGTATAATTTTTATAATAACTTAATCCTGCTAATAAAATTGCAATTTTTTTATTTTTTTTTTTTTTTAAATTTTTTTTTTCTAAATTCAAACTATTTTTAAAACTTGTTGAATGTAAAACTAAATTTGAATTTTTATAATACATATATTTAAATATTTTTGAATATTTATCTAAATTATAAATTATTTTATTACCGTCTTTATCTAATAATTTTTCTATAAAAATTTCATTTTCAATATTATTAATATTATTAAATAATAATTTAAATTGTATTTCTAATTTATCTAAACTATTTAATAAATTGAAATAATCTAAATATTTATTTTTAATTTTAAAATCGATATTTTTATTTAATTTAAATTTTTGAATATTTATATTACTAAATATATTCATATCTAAATCAAGCAATATACTTTTTAGGTTAATTATATGGTCTTTTCTAAATTTTACTTCAATAATATAATATAATGAAAATAATTTTAATAAATTTGTTATATCTTGTTTTTCTAATTTATTAATATTTGGTTTATAATTTTTATAATTAAAGTTTAAATTATCATCATTTATTATTTTATTTAATTTAGTTTTTTTTTTAAAAATTAAATTTAGAAAATCTAAATAATGTAAAATATATGGTTCTAGATTTTCTAAAAGTGTTATTTTAAATTTACTATTTATTATAAATTTTAATAAATTTTTTTTATCTATGCTATTAATTTCAATATAGTTATATTTTTCACTTTCAAAAAAATTATTGAATAAAAAGTAGTATTGATTACACAATATATTATTTTGGTAAAAATTTAAATTTGAATTAAAATAAATTTCTTCAAAATTATGAGTTAATAAATCAACAGAATTTTTTACTACTAAATAATAAATATTTGCATTTCTAATTTTTTTTGGTAAATATTCTACTTTAAATATACTTTTGTAATTTTCAAATTCATAAATATAATCTTCTAATATTAAAACTAAAATTTTTTCACATTTATCTGAAACATAAATATAATTCTTGAAAAAAGAAGTGCCCCAACTACATATTAAAAATTTTGCACTATAAATTTTATTTATATAAGATAATTCAGTATAATCTTCAATATTTAAAAACTCAAAATTATTTTTTATACAATAATCCCTTACTATATTATTATTAATTATACCGCATTTAGTAACAATATTATTATAATTACTAGTATTTTTAATTATACATAATTTAGAATCACCATAACTATCTTCTTTAATTATAATATTTTTTAAAATAAAATTTTGTGTATTTACTAAAAAATTATGACAATCAAAATAATGATGATATTTATTTTCAATGTAAATACATTTTTTCAATTTATATAACATTTTTTCTTTTAAATATATAATTTTATCTTTATGAATAAAATTATTTATTAAATCTAATATCCCTTGTTGTGATTTTGCATAAACACAAATTTTATAATTTTTATATTTTTCATTATTATATTTTTCAAAATAGATTTGTAATGTATTATATATTGCTGTATATCCATGTGTCGTTCCTTTGGAAAAAGTTGTATTAAACATTATTACATTTTCATCTATTAGAATTGCTTTTTCCAAATTATCTTCAGTATTTAAATTTTTATAATTATCTACCAAATCTTGATAAACTGCAAATTTAGGATAATAATAATCAATAAGAAATAAAAATTCATTACTATATTTTATAATTTTTTCTTTAAAAAAACTAATAATATTAATATAATTATCTTTTTGAAAATCTTTAATATAATAATAATTATTTTCAATTACAAAATCTTCAAGTAAATTATCAAATATATTATTTATATTAATTTTATTTTTTTCATAATTCATAAATGTAATAATTAATTATTATAACATAAAAAAATATACATTTTAAATTTAATTTTATTTTATTTTACATATATAATTCAAATGATTAAAATCGATGAAAATTATTTACAAAAAATTGAAGATCACAAAAATATTTATAATTTTTTTGGTAAATGGATTGAAAATCCGTCAATATTAAAAGAAAAATTTATTAATAATAAACCCTTTGAACATATTGTAATTCCTAATTTTTTAAATGAAAATGTAATTAATAATATAGAGGAAAATTTTCCAAATCATAATGAAATAGAATGGTATAAGTATAATAATCCATTAGAAGTTAAAAATGCTTTTGATAAAATAAATGAACTACCTCAATCAATTAGAAATATATTTTATATTTTATCAACACCAAATGTTATTTCTAAAATAGAGGAATTAACTGGAATAAACTATCTAGAATATGACCCATACTTACATGGTGCTGGTATTCATACACATCCAAAAGGTGGAAAACTAGCAATGCATTTAGATTATGAAAAACACCCTATTTTAATTAATAAAGAAAGAAGATTAAATATTATTTTATATTTATCAAAGGAATGGAATCCAATGTGGAATGGATGCACAGAATTGTGGAATAAAGAAATGACAAAATGTGTTACTAAATCCAATGTTATTTTTAATTCAGCATTAATATTTAAAACAAATGAATTATCTTGGCATGGATTGCCCGAAGAAATTAAATGCCCAGAAAATGTTTTTAGAAAATCATTAGCTTACTATTATGTATCACCTTTAATTAGTAAACCAAATAAAAATAAAAAAGGTAGTCAAGAAGATGGATATAGGAAGAAAGCCAGTTATGCATTAAGACCACAAGATGATAAGAATGAAAAAATATTAAAATTAATACAAATTAGAAATAAAAGAAGATTAAACAGTGATGATTTAATATAAATATATATGTCAAATATTCGATAAAAATATCTGGAATGGATGCTATTTTTTTTTACTGCAGTTAAGTATATTAAAGAACATAATATAATTATAAACCTTTGAACATTTAAAATAAAAAATATATGATAATCTAGTGTTAATGACTATTCGCAAAGAAAATGTTTGGAATATTTTAATTCTAATTCTTTAATATAATTTATAACTGTATTATAATTTACATTATAAATTTTACATACTTCTTCTAACATATTATGTATAATTTTATTATCTATTTTTGTATTTGTGTTAAATTTAAATTGCATAATATTTTTTTTATTTAATATTTCCCCATTCTTCTTATGAATAAACGGTAACTGTAATTTTTTCATTTTTTCTTTTAATTTATTAGCTATATATTTTTGCTCTAAAATTTTAGGTTCAATTTTTTTTGCACTCAGGTTAGTTACTAATGCTTTAACAAATAAATTTTCTAAACATCTAGTATGATAATGAACTAATATTGCATTAGTATAATTATTAGTTTCTTGACATATTCCATTTAATTTAGATTTAATTTTAATATTATCTAGGTATGTATCTTTTATACAATCCGAAACATGTGCGTGTGCATTATTTTTTTTTTTAAGGTATTCTAAATTTATCATTGATTTATAATGATTATTAGAATATAATTCACATTGTGCTGCAATATTTTGAAAGTCGTTTTCAGTATCAATAGAACGTAAATTTTCTATCATTGCCCATTTGAAAATAAACTGCCCAATATTTTTTCTACTAAATTTAGAAATGTACTCATTTATTTTTATATTATATTTTAAAAATAAAAATTCATCAACATCAATATGAAGAACCCAGTCTATTCTCTTTTTTTCTTGTTGCTTTTCTAGAAAATTATTAAAAATAAATGGTATAACCTTATTTCCTTTGTAATTATGTGTAATAAAATCCACTTTTGAATTAATAATATTATAATTTTCATTATTTTCAATAAAAATATAAATAAAATCAAATCCTAAATTTAAATAATGATTAATAAAAATCTCTAAAAACCCGTTTTCATGCTTTGCGCGTGTTACTACAACATTATTCATATATATATAAATTAAAAATATATATTATAAAAAAACAAGAAAATTTAATATTTATTAAATATTATTTTCAAAATATTAATAATAGGGAGGAAAATTTAAGTAAAATTTAAAATAAAAAATTATTATTATTTATAATAATAATATATCTAAAAATAAAGAATATTACTCAATTTATAATAAATTTTAAAATAATTTATAAATCTAAAAATATTATATAAATAATATACTAAAAAATAATAAAATATTAAATATACAAAAACAACAAAATATATATATAAACAAATATTTAAAATCATCAGTTTAAATGCGAGTGGAAAAAAAATATTAAAAGTAATAGAAATAATAAACAGAAGAAG
>MDSZ01004782.1_pt1 | contig 10473 bp, 8 predicted proteins | sample 811201 | NCBI WGS metagenome assembly MDSZ01 (sample SAMN05326647, study PRJNA326480) | marine metagenome | isolation source: seawater | place: Indian Ocean: North | collected 2010
ATAATCAGGGTATTGAGTGGCGGAATGGTTCCCCCAAATTGTAACATTGGAAACTTCTGAGACTTGTACGCCTGCTTTGGCGGCTAATTGAGCAGCTGCCCGGTTCTCATCAAGCCGAGTCATGGCAAACCAACGGTCCTTTGGTACATCTGGTGCATTATTCATCGCGATGAGACAATTTGTATTGCATGGATTTCCCACAACCAAAATACGGGCATCCGATGCAGCATTTGCCTGAATAGCCTGCCCTTGACCGGTAAAGATTTTTCCGTTTATTCCGAGCAAATCACCCCGTTCCATTCCTGCTTTTCTTGGTACACTCCCCACAAGAAGAGACCAATTTGCACCTTCAAATCCAGCATTAAGATCACTCGTGGGACGAACATCCTTTAACAGGGGAAAAGCACAATCATCAAGCTCCATGCATACGCCTTCGAGTGCTTTCATTCCGGGTTCAATCTCAATTAAATTGAGGGAAACAGGTTGATCGGGGCCAAAAACGGCTCCGGACGCGATACGAAAGAGTAGAGAATAACCAATTTGGCCGGCGGCTCCGGTTACAGCTACACGGATGGGTGCTTTATCATTCATAAATTAAAATATCTTAATGGTGGGCAGGTTATATATTAAAAAAGGGAGACTATGAGAAACGAGCTTTATCCACTACATCAGCTGCTCTTCGAAGGCAAGCTTCTGTGGTATCCCAATCGATACATCCATCAGTTATGGATACCCCGTATTCCAATTCATCTAATGGACGGGGAAAAGACTGGTTTCCACTGTTCAAATGACTTTCAATCATGACAGCATGAATAGAATCGGCTCCGTTTTGAATTTGTTCCAGGACATTGTCCAAAACGGCGGGTTGCCGTGAGGGATCTTTCTCGCTATTTGCATGGCTACAATCAACCATAATGGAGACGGGTGCATTTGCGGCAACCAAGGCTTCTTCTGCTGCCTTTACATGTTCAGCACTGTAATTAGGGCCATTACTCCCACCCCGCAATATAAGCTGGCAATCAGGATTGCCACCGGTTGTGACCGCTGAAGCACGACCATCTTCTGTAATTCCCAAAAAAGTCTGGCTCTTGGTTGCGGCAATAATTCCATTTACTGCGGCTTTTAAATCACCGGCAGTTGCATTTTTAAAACCTACTGGCATAGATAAACCGGATGCCATTTGCCGATGGGTCTGAGATTCTGAAGTACGGGCACCAATTGCCGACCAGCATAGGGAATCTGCAATGTATTGCGGAGTTATGGGATCGAGCAATTCCGTGGCTGTAGGGATACCAAGATCGAGTACTTCCCCAAGAAATTTACGGGCAATTCGAAGACCTTCGGGAATATCGCAACTTCCATTTAGTTGGGGATCCATAATCAAACCCTTCCATCCAACCGTGGTGCGTGGCTTTTCAAAATATACCCGCATGGTCAACATTAGACGGTCCTTCAATTCTTTCGCTAGACCGGCAAAGCGTTCGGCATATTCCCTACAGGAAGAGAGATCATGAATTGAACAAGGGCCCACCACCGCAAGTAATCGACGATCCTCTCCCTTTATCAGGGCGTGCAAAGAATTCCTTGCCTCACGAACCAATGAATTTTGAGAAGCGGTACGGGAAATTGCACCACATAGTTCAACTGGTGAAGGCAAGACTTCAGAACTGGTAATTCTTAAATTTGTAACTTTATCCACAGAAGAGCACCATAAATGAGGAGCTTGCATGAACAAGCTAAACTTTTAGAATTAGCAAAATAATGGAGAATTTTTTTTGTAAAACTCAGGCCAAAGGGGTCATTCGAGTCATTGGTGAAGATGCGGAGGATTATCTACAAAGCCAGTGGACAATTAATATAAGAAAAATCAAAACGGGTGGAATTCGCTATGGTTTACGACTATCAACCAAGGGAAAGGTTTTAGCTGACTCACATATATTAAGACTTGGAGATGAAGAATTTATATTAATCAGTAAGGAATGTGATGCCGAAAAAATCATCGAGTTAATGGAGGAAAATATCGTTGCAGATGAAGTCGAATTTTCCAACGAGACCGAAAAGTGGAGTCTTTACATGTTCTGGAATAAAAACAGCGAAGCTTATCTGAAATTCCCCGGCATTGAAATACCTGCTGAAAACTCCTTCTTCTCCCATGAAAAAGGAATGTTTTTTCAAAATCCAAGGCTTGGCCCGGGAACAAATGCCTTTCTTTGTCACAGAAATTCAGAAATCGAGTGGACCAAAGAACTTGAAGAAATATCCGAGGATCAAATGGATATCCGACGAATAGGCTATGGATTAATTTCAATCCCTCTAGATATTGGCCCGGAAGAATTCCCACAGGAAGGAGGGTTGGAAAAAGATGCCGTTGATTTTGATAAGGGATGTTATTTGGGGCAGGAAGTCATGGCACGAATTCATGCTATGGGTCGGGTTCGCAGATCCATAAATCCAGTTACATGGACTGGGAAAGAGGTTCCTACCCTCCCATGCAATTTGATTTGTGAAGATAAAAAAGTTGGCCAGTTAAAAAGCTTATTTCCCAATGGTGAAGGGATGCACATTGGAATGGCTTTAGTTCATGAGAAAGGAACTGCTTCTTTGGAAAAAGATGGATTATTCATCGAAGGTATAAAAGACGGAAAAATTACTTCTTTATGAATCAAGAAAATGAAGCCGAACAGGTCGCCAAAATTTTCCAAAATTTGGGTGCCGAAAAAAGCCTGGCAATGCAAATGGCTAAACAGCTGATCAAGAGAGCTGAACAAAGAGAAAAAGAAGGAAATATTTCCAAGACCGAGGCACTTAAGGGACTTTTAGACGTTGCAGTTTATGGCGCCCAAGGAATGCTAAAACCGAGTGATGAAACCAATTTCGACTCAAAAAACCCTTAAAATGTCGAAAAAATAGCCTTTTTTGCAAAAAAAGTTTGACCAGTTGCTAGAAAACAAAGAGCAATATACCTTTAATTCTCATCAAACAATACTTCCAAACAAAAGGAAAAATAAATGAATAAAGGACAACTAATCGAAGCCGTACAAAAAAACTTGGGCAAGGACACTTCCAAAGCCGCCGCTGAAGCAGCTGTTAACGCAGTTATCGCCAGCATTCAAAAAGCGGTCAAAAAAGAGCCTGTTCAAATTATCGGTTTTGGTACTTTTTCAGTTGTGAAGCGTGCTGCTCGTAAGGGCATCAACCCACAGACTGGTGAAAAGATCAAAATCAAGGCTTCCAAGTCTGTTAAATTCAAGCCTGGTGCAAAGCTCAAAGCAGCTATCTAATTGCTTGAATTAATTACCCCTTTTTAAACCCGCGGGTTACCGCGGGTTTTTTTTGATTTATTTTGATTTATAAAGAAAATTTAAACATTTATGACATTTGATCCAGAGGAAGCAAAAAAGCAATATGAGGAATTCATGAAAGATTCGGTTGCTGCTTTTGCACCAGGCCGGATCGAATTCCTTGGCAACCATCTTGATTACAATGGTGGAACCGTCTTAGGAACCGCCATTAATGCCGGAATTTACGGGCTTGCCCAACCACGGGAAGATCAAAAATTTCATTTATTCAGTGAAAGTTTTGAAGGAGCCAAAATTGATGGAAATTTACAAAACTTGGAAAAACAAACCGGCAATAAAAGTTGGGGGAATTATTGTATTGGTGTCCTCCGCCAACTACAGCTTGAAAATTTAGCCCCGAAAATGGGTTTCTCCCTCATTCTAACAACGGATCTGCCGATGTCTGCCGGCTTAAGCTCGAGTGCTGCTCTTGAATTGTCTACCGCTCTATGCCTAACGCAGTTGGCAAATCAAAAAGTAAGCAAAAAAGATTTAGTAAATCTTTGCCGGAAAGCAGAAAATGACTGGGTTGGATTACCCTGTGGAATTTTGGACCAGGGGACTTCGGCTTTTGGGGAAAAGGACAAGGTTGTTCAGATTAATTGTGAAAATGAAGAATTTTCAACTCTCACCCTACCCACTGATACACAACTTTGGATCTTTAATACCGGTATCAAACATGACCTGATCGATTCTCTCTATGGCAAAAGAAATCAGGAGTGTATGGATGCCCTGAAAATTTTACAAAAAAGCAATCCAGAATTAAGTCATTTAACACAGGCTTCTATGGAACAACTCGAAGATTTGGACATGCAAGATGATCTTAAGAAAAGAACTTTGCATATTATTTCCGAACAAAAAAGAGTTTATGACTTTTCAATGGGTGTAAAAAACAAAATACCCCCTCATAAATTAGGGGAATTTTTATTTGCTTCTCATCAAAGTTCATCTGAATTATTTGAAAATAGTCTACCGGAATTAGATTTTTTGGTAGACACCATGAAAAATTCAAAAAATATTCACGGGGCAAGGCTAACAGGCGGTGGATTTGGAGGAGCGGTACTTGCCTGGACAAACCATAAATTTTCTGAAACGGACGCCTTAGACATCTCACAAAAGTACAAAAATAAATGGGGTAATTTGCCAACTTTTCATTCATTTCACCCATCGGACGGAGCAAAAAATAGAAACCCATTAAGTCAGTCTTAATCTAAACTTTTCAAAAATTCCTCAAAAAAAGAAAGGAATCCAGCTCGATCTTCAACATGAACATCATGCCCGGCATTAGGCAGAACCTTAATCGAAGCAATAGGAAAATATTCTATAATATCAGGAATGTGCTCACTTCTTAAATATCCCGACTTCCCGCCCCTTATGAAAATAGTTGGACCATAATACCTATTTTCTTGGGTTAAGGGATTTGAGGAAAGTTCGGAAATTAAATCCCGTAATCTTTGTAAATTTGGTTTCCAGGTAAATGAATTTCCTTCCTGAACTAAATTGGTGAGCAAAAATTGTCGAAAAGCCCAATTTGGGATCTCTTGAGAAAGCATTTCATCTGCATGTTTGCGGGAATCAAGGCCATGCAAATCCAAGCTAAGTAAAGCCTCTAAAGTAGGAACATGATGCTCAGGTGGATAATCCCTAGGGGCAATATCAACTATTGCCAACCCTGATAAAAGCGATGGATAATCGCAGGCAAAACGCATAGCAACTTTTCCTCCCAGACTATGACCACATAAAATTACCGATTCTAATTTATTTTCACAGATGTAAGCATGTAAATCTTGGGCCATTGCAAGAATCGAGCTGTCTTGGTGATGAAATGAATTTCCATGATTTCGTAAATCAAGACAATGAACCTGGAACTCCTTTTCCAAATTCTTAGCTACGGATCGCCAATTTCTGGATGAACCAAGTAGACCGTGTAGAAAGATAACCGGTTTACTCCCAACGCCAAATTTTTCAGAATATTGGATAGGTAATTTGTTCAAAATAACTCAAGTTGAGAAGAATCCCGTTTTTCTTTCTTACGCTTTTCCCTGCTTTTTCCCATTGCCTGTTCCGGCTCAACGGTTAGCTCTTTTTGAACAGTAAAGCTTTTTTCAACGGAAGAAACCTCAGAACTTGGCAGAGGAGCGGAATCCCCATTTTCTAGGGTTGCCAGAATCTCTTTTGCTCGACCTACAACCTGTTCTGGGAGACCTGCCAAGCGAGCCACCTGTATACCGAATGAACGACCGGAGGCTCCGGGAGTAACCTGTCGGACAAATATGATTTCGTCATTCCATTCTTTGACCGCAACTGAAAAATTTCTTAACCGTGGAAGGGATTTTGCCAGTCTTGTCAATTCATGATAGTGGGTAGCGAAAAGGGTTTTGGGACCTTCCATTCCCCGCCCGTGTAAATGCTCAACAACTGCCCAGGCAATACTCAAGCCATCGTAAGTACTCGTACCTCTTCCAATTTCATCCAGAATGATTAGACTCGATGAAGTGCAATGATTCAAAATGTTGGCTGTTTCATTCATCTCAACCATAAAAGTTGAATTCCCCCGAGCCAGTTCATCTCCGGCTCCCACACGGGAAAAAATTCGATCGACCAAACCCAATCGGCAACGACTTGCTGGAACCGCTGAACCGACTTGAGCCATAAGAGTGATCAATGCAACCTGTCTGATAAAAGTAGATTTTCCAGCCATGTTTGGCCCAGTAATCAAAGAGATTTGTTCCTGATTAGATGAAAGGAAGCAATCGTTAGGCACAAATGCATGAGTACCAGCCAAACCTAGACTTTCCTGCTTTAAAACCATCTCAACCACCGGGTGACGCCCTTGCTCAACTTCCAAAATATTTCCATCCTCAATAAATTCGGGCATACAATAATCACGGTTTCTCATGATCGAACCCCAGGAGGAAAATAGATCTATTTCTGCAAGCACATGGGCAGTCTGAGTAAGATTATCTGCTTCCTTAAGAGCTATCTCCACCACTTGCAAAAAAAGTTCCTGCTCTTTAGCAACTGCTCGCTCTTCAGCATTTACAATTTCTTTTTCTTTTTGCCTAAGTTCCTCAGTGTAATACCTTTCGGCATTAGTCATCGTTTGTTTACGAACATAATGCTCTGGAACAAGGTTTAAATTTGCCTTTGTGACTTCAATGAAATATCCGAATGCTCCATTGTATTTAACCTTAAGATTATTTATTCCAGTCTTCTCTCTTTCAGTTGTCTCTAAATCTAAAATCCACTTTTTCCCACCACTTCCCAAAGCACGTAATTCGTCAAATTCCTGATTAAACCCGGATTTAATTACGCGACCTCCCTCTCCTTTTACATCGACTTTAATATCGGCAGGTAATTCCTCCTCCAAAGCAGAATCTAAAACTCCGCATAATTCTTCAAAAGTCTGAACTCTTTGAGCCAATGCAAAGACTGAAGGGCATCTGTCTTTTAAAGCAAGAAGGCAACGGGAAACGGAGGGAAGTCCACGAATTGTGGAACGCAAGCCTCCTAATTCTCGGGGTCTTACAAGTCGATTACGCAAACGGCCTAAAATCCGTTCAAGATCACTGCCTGTCCGAAGGATCGAAGCAATCTCATCCACCACGGAAGGAACCTCTGAAAATTCTTTCACACAGGCTTGCCTTCTTTCAATCTCTTTCAAATCGCACTCTGGACTACCAAGGTAGCTTTCCAATAAACGCGAACCTGCTGAGGTGACCGTTTGATCCATAGCATCCATCAGAGATCCCTTTTTTGTCTGTGCTGAAGTCTTGAAAATCTCTAAATTTCTTTGGGTCGCCGGATCCAAGAGTAATGAGTTATCCGTTCTGTACTCTTCAATCCTTCGAAGGTTTCCCGGCTTTCCTCTGAGCACATCTGAGGCGTAAACCAATAAAGCACCTGCTGGGCCCAAACCGGGGTGCTCGACATCAATTCCAAATCCTTCCAGATTCATAACCCCGAGGCTTTCCATCACCTCGCGAGCACCCGATCGATGTTCAAAATCGAAATCAGGTCTTTCCGTTTTTGTCACTCCCGTAAAAAGTCTATCCAATTCTTCAAGAATAAGAGCTCCGTCCTCTAACTGATTTATTCTTTTTTCCATCCCTTCGGGGACAAGAACTTCCCGGGGAGCCAAAGCACCTAGAATAGCTAGAAAATCCTGAATTCTTGGGGCATGTGTAAGAACAAATTTACCGGTTGAAATATCAAGCCACGATGCACGGGCTCCTTTTTTATCAAAATCAACTGAGAGTAAAAAATGATTGTGCCCGGCATCCAGTTGTCCATCCTCCAAAACCGTCCCAGGTGTCAAAATACGGGTGATTCCCCTCTTAACCAACTTTCCAGTTTGCGGAGCTTCTAACTGATCACAAATCGCAACCTTATGTCCAAGGTTGAGCAATTTAGTAATATATCCCTCAGCCGCATGAGACGGAATTCCCGCCATTGGCATGTCATGCCGCTTGGTCAAAGTTATACCAAGTAGTGCCGCCCCCCGTTCCGCATCTGACTCAAACATCTCAAAAAAATCACCCAGTCGAAAAAGAAGTAAAGTATCCTCGTCAAGGCTATTGCGTGCCTCGCGGTATTGCCTCATCATCGGTGTTTCCTGCCCAGTTTTACTCATTGAAAAGAACTAAGCAATCCCTAGAAGATCGATTCGTCAAGGCAATGAATCAGAAATTTGAAAAAGCTTAAAAATTTGCCCCCAGACCGACCTGGAATAAATGCATGGATACACTGTCAAAACCGCCATTGTCCGATATACCAAGCAAACGATAGGCAAGAAAACCATCCAATCCTAGACCCACCTCATATCCTAGACCGAGCAAAAGATCATAAGTAAAAGCAGTTTCTGAGGAAATATAAGCAGAATTATCAATTTGAATGTTTAAAACATCTCTTCTATTAGCAAAACCAAATCCACCTGCTGTACGAAACCAACCTTTTTCCCCGAAGGGTATGGCATAGCCGATTCGAGTGCCAATTTGAAAGGATTCAAGTTGTCCTTCAGCATCTAGGGGAAATGGTATCCCAGGGATGGAAATTTCGCCGTAATTGGAATTAAGATAACCAAGATGAATTTCACCTTCTAGGTTATCCCATCTCCTTCCAAATGATAAACCTAAAGCATGTCCAATTTCAGTTTCTACAGTTGCATCGCCAAAACTTTTATAAGATTGAGCAGATGGAGGAATGGCAACGCCAAGAAAAGGCTGTATAAAATAAGATCCCCTTTCTTTTTCCATGTTTCTTCGAATCGAACGCTTTTTGGGTGTAGATTTGACTTTACCCGAATTGGCAATTGCAGGCGAAGTGGTTTGAGCAGGTTGTAAAATAACAGGGGTACCATCGGCCCGATATAGAGTTTCACTCTGAGGCGTTGGTTTTGTTGGTTCTGGCTCAATAACCGGACCTGGCAAGGCATCATATGCAGATTGAGGAGTATTTACAGGAGTACTTTGCTGAGACTCCATAGTAGACAAAATCGAACGCTTAGGCTGTTGGAAGGGAACAGGTTCAGTACCTGAAATTTCAGCTAACTTCTGAGATAACCTGCGTGCTCGTTCTTCCAAGTTTTGGTAGTAAGTTTCTCTCGTTTGTGTGGTGCCAGATTGACCATTAACAGGAAAAAGATGTAACACTAATCCCAAAAAAAGAACCACAAACAGATACCGTGAACAAATATATAATATTCCGGGCAATATGAACTTAGCAATCAAAACAGTCATTTGATAACGAATCAAAAGGCTAAGGTAAAGCCCTTTGAAGATAAAGTTGCTGACTTTCCTGTGAAGAAAAACTCGGTCGCTATGCTCTGCCTTTCAGAATCTGTAAACAAAGGTGAAGAATTTACGAAATCCATAACTTGATCTACATTCTGAAGCTTAGAAAAAACTGTGTTCAAACGAGCCACCTTAAATTTTTCTGCGTCTAACCATTGTTTATCCACTTGGTCATAAATAGTCCAATTATCCCCCTTGGTCCTTGAACCCTTCCAACTCATCCAACGACTTAAATCATTAAGATATAAATCCGGAAAATATGAATCGCCCGTCCAAAACCAACCCATATCCTCATGCCACATCCAAGTAAAGGTTTCCACATTGGCAACTTCATCTACATATAGCCAACCCAAATCGTTATGATAAATCCAATTTTGAGCCGTTTGATTATAATATCCAAATTTTTTCAAAAATCTCCAACTTGGAAGAGAAGATGCACGGGAAACAATAATTTCAATAGTACCATTACTTTCTAATGTGCCGTCCGATATGGTATAATTGAAGAAATCAATCCCGATAAAAGAAGTAGATGGAGTATAAGTAAGGCTAGAAGAACCAACTGCTAGGCTTACATTTCCTTCGGTCGGTTGGCTAAATGAGACCAAACTTATTGTTTCCGTACCATTTTGATCTGGAGCGTTTGAATCGTTTGCAAGAATATCTAATCCTAAAGGAGAAAAATTAGTATCATTATAAATGTACTCATCATTAACAGCGGTAGGTGGATCATTCGTCGCATTAATTTCGAGATTTACAAGGGTATCAACCTGAGATTTTCCATCACTCACTCGTAAGGTAATAGAATCATTTCCATAATAGTTTGGATTAGGTGTATAAGTAAAACTATTTCCCGACCCAGTCCACTCACCAAATTCAGGTGGAGTAATAACAGAGAAGGTTGCTGGAGCATTTTCAGGATCCGCAACAGTGAAATTTACCGGAATAGCAACATCTTCTAAAGTAGTAAAAAGGGATGGGCTCACAGTTGGAAGTTCATCCACATTAGTAACGATTATATTTAATATTTGCTGATCGCTGGTGTTACCTTCATCTGTGGCACGAACCCAGACATCGTATAGTCGATTACCATCGATATCGCTGGGGTTTTCATAATCAGGAGGCGACAGGAACGAGAGGTGACCTGACTGAGAATCAATTTGGAAAAGGTTATAATCCTGACCACCAGAAATAGAATATACCAATGGTTTTGGTTCGATGTCGGTAGCCACCACTTGAAGAACTGCCAATTGATTTTCAGGATGGGCATGAGAAACTGTGTCAAGACCACCACTACTGATTATAGTTGGGTTGTTCTCATCCGCATCCGTTACCGTTACCACAAT
>MDSZ01195251.1_pt1 | contig 10473 bp, 6 predicted proteins | sample 811201 | NCBI WGS metagenome assembly MDSZ01 (sample SAMN05326647, study PRJNA326480) | marine metagenome | isolation source: seawater | place: Indian Ocean: North | collected 2010
GCATCCAAAACAAGATTTAAAAAGCCTATTGTACATGGTTTGTTTTCCGTCACATCTTTTGGAAAGGTTATGGGGACAAGGTTTCCTGGGCATGGCTCAATTCATGTTGGACAAAATTTAAGCTTTAAAAGGCCATTATATCCAGATAAAAAATATATTGCATATATAGAATTGATAAAAATTATCAAAAAAAAACACTTTGGTATTTTTAAAACTCAAATATTTGACTTAAAAAATAATTTAGTAGTTGATGGAACAGGGATCGCCCTTAACGATAAAAAGCTATAATTCGCTTCCACAAGAAAAAACTAAATCATCATATGATCCAATAGGAGAGCCGTCTGGTGGTTTTAATTCATTGGGATATTGAATGTTTATCTCGCCAGACAAAAACTTTTCTATTTTATCTAATAGATAATGATAATGATATTCTTCTGAATCTTTTGTTTCTAATGTTTTTTTTAAATTTTTAATAGCAGAAAAAGTTCTGGCATTCACCTCTTGGTGTGTCGTTTTACTATTTGCTAGCATAAAAAGGTGATTTAAAACGCTATGATTTACCATTTTAGAAATTTCATTTTCAACATTAGATAAATTAAGATAATCTTTATTATCAGTCATTTCTTTTAGGATAGTCTTATTGATAATTTCATTCATAACATATGTTAAGCCAGGTTGATTACTCTTGTCTCTTGCTTTCAGTGTAATTAATCTAGAGGCTCTCTCAGGATTAAATAACATTTTTAAAGTTAGTTTTGTGGCTGTTTCTGCAGCAGCTAAATAATCAAAAGTTAAGCCTGTTCTTGATTTAAATGTTTCTCTAGTCCTTGGGTATCCAAATGCTCTCGGCGGAATTAGTTTAATTAATTTTTCAGGAAGTGATAAGTTCTTTGGATGAATAGAGTTCAATAATGAATTTAAAGCTTTAACCTGTTGGTTTCGAGTTAGCATTTTAGTTATTACTTGATTGTCTCCTTTTAATGCATAGTTATATTCTAGGCCACCTAAAACTTTAGCAGCTGCCTCAATCTGATATCTGTGAAGTAAATACATAGGAACTAAAACCTCCTCAATACTGGACATAGGCTCTCCTAATTTTATGGCATTATCTAAAAAATTATCTAATATGTGCCTTCTAATACTAAGCATTCTATTTAACTCATCAGCAGCATCAAACCCATTGTCCCACAAATGAGATCTTGGATGAGCGCTACTTAAAGGCCTTGAGTCTTGATCTGAAATAAAATAAATATCTTTTTTATAACCGTCTTGTAATATTTTATTCAATTGATCTTCTTCATTTGAATCAAACTGTCTATAACCCCAATTAATTGCTAGCTTATCCCAATCTCCTATTCCATGGTCATAAGCATTAGAGAGATCAACCTTATTATTTGTAAATTCAATTAATGGATGGGGATAATCCATAACCGACTTTCTGTTTCTAGCGCTAGAAATAAAGTTATGCGATAAACCAATAGTATGACCTACCTCATGAGCAGAAAGCTGCCTTAATCTTTTAATAGCCATCTCTTTCATAAAATCATTTTTGTTTTCTTTTGCATAGGGCCTTAATAACCCTTCAGCAATTAAGTAATCTTGCCTAACTCTTAAAGAACCTAAAGAAACATGTCCTTTAATTATTTCACCTGTTCTAGGATCAACCACAGAAGCCCCATATGACCACCCTCGGGTAGATCGGTGAACCCATTGAATTACATTATACCTTACATCCAACATGTCTGCACCTTCTGGCAGGACTTTAATTTGGAAAGCGTTTTTGAATCCTGCAGCTTCAAAAGCCTCATTCCACCAAGATGCGCCCTCAATTAATGCAGATTTAACCGGCTCTGGAACTCCTCTGTCTAGATAATAAATTATTGGCTCAACCGCTTCGCTTATTTCTTGATTAGGATATTTTTTAATTAACCTATGTCTTCTTATATACTTAACATGAAGATCTTCTTCAATAGGGTTAGCATAATCATAAAATGTCATAGCACCATATCCCGCTCTAGGATCAAATTTTCTTGGTTTATATCCACCATCAGGAAGTTTAACAAAAGAATGCCTAGTTCTTACAGAAAATGTTTCAAAATCAGGTGAAACAGATCTTAACCAAGAACCTTTTGCTGTTCCTCTAAAGGTTAAAAATGCTTCCAACTCAGAGTTAAGTGGAAAGTTTTTAGAATTTAAATTATCAAATGAAGAAGCATTTTTATCAACTTTAAAAGAGCCTTGGTTTCTTTGGGTAAGTCTTTGTGATATTCGATGGGAATCTCTAATTACAAAATCAGAAATGTCAATTAAATATTTATTTTTATCGCTGGCAACTATTTGAAACCCCCAAAGAGTTGATTTTGCAAAAGCATCTTCTACAGATTTAATTTCTTCTTTATTATTTGAAATTGCACGATATTTATAGTTAGGCTGTACCATTAAAATTTTTGGCCCCATTTTGACGAATTTAATTATTCTGGTTCCTCCTATTTGCCCTCTATCCAAACCTAGATCATTTGAACCAACGCCTGCCGATAGATAATTTATATATATTAACTCTTGATTTAAATTCTTTATTTCAAGATAAATTTTACCTTTATTGTCATCCCAATAAAAATTTAAATACCCTTCCTTTTTATCGAGATCAGAAATAAATTCCGATAAGTTTGGGCTTTGTGAAAACACATTTAACGATAAAAAAATATAAATTAAAAAAATTAACTTTTTCATAAACATAGGGGTTAAATTATAACTCAATTTTTTTTGAAACATTATTTTTTCTTAGTCTTAAAGTAAACCTTTGATTATCTATTTCAAAATAAGTTAGGTTTTCCTGGGTGTCAAAATAATTAAGCAAAGAGGTGTCTTTTATTTCAATGGTTTCTATTTTTTTAATATTCATAATCTCAAAATACGAATTAATTCGACTATTAATAACTTCATGGCCTAAATAGTTTAGTTCTTTTGGCTTGCCATCCACCATGAAAAACATATTTTTTTTAATATACTTTTCAATATAACTATTTACAAGATCTTTTTTAGAATTTAAAATATCAAAATTCTTGTTGTTATTTTCATTTTGAAGAACGAGCTCTAAATCATCAAAAAAAATTTTTTTTGTTATTTGCAAGGACGACTCGTCTTGGTTGAATACCGATTCTGACACACTTACATAATAAGGGTGAATTAAAAATAAGGAGGTAATAATATAGATTAACATTTATATTTTAAATCATAAAAATTTATTATTCTTGTCAAAAATATCTTTTTATATGGAAGAATTCAAGGTATGGTTCTTTGTTGGCTATGAGCATATTGTTAATAAAGATGCTTTAGATCACATATTATTTGTTTTGGCATTATCCTCACTATATGATTTAAGGATGTTAAAAAAATTAATTATACTAATAACCGCATTTACCATAGGTCATTCATTAACACTTATTATTTCTGTCTTAGATTTAGTAAGTTATGATCAAAAAATTATAGAATTTGCTATCCCAACAACCATTGCAATCACTTGTTTAACAAACATTAGCAAAAGAAACTCTTCAACCAATTCAAAAATTTTAAATAGAAATTATTGGATAGCGTTAATATTTGGTCTAATTCATGGTTTAGGATTTTCTAATTATTTAAAGGCGCTTCTTGGAGATGGATCTGTTTTAATGCCCCTATTTGGTTTTAACGTGGGGCTAGAAATAGGTCAAATATTGATTATAAGTATTTTTGTGTTTTTTAGTCATTGGATTTCAGGGTTAATATTTCCAAAAAAAAGCGATTGGATTATGTTTGTTTCTTCTGTTATTTTAGGAATTTCTTTACTTTTGATGGGCGAAGCAAAATTTTGGTAAAATATATTTATTATGAAAAAACTTTTTTTATTTCTTTTTTTATTTAGTAGTCATTTTATTTTTAGTCAAGGAAAATGGGAAAAAAAATTCGAACAATTAGGAACCTTACTTCCAACCCCAAATAATTATAGAAGCGCCTCTGGTGCACCAGGAAAAGATTATTGGCAACAAAGAGCCGATTATGATATGAAAATTTTTCTTGATGATGAAAATCAAAAATTAATTGGTTCTGAAAAAATAACTTATTATAATAATTCTCCTGATAATTTGTCTTATCTATGGGTACAGCTTGACCAAAACGTCAGAGCTAATGAATCGGAAACACCACTTATTACTACAAATAGAATGTCTTATGCTTTGGATGGGAAAAGACTACAGTCCATAACAAATAATTACTCCAATGCGGATGGGGGTAAGTTTAAAGGTGGATTTAAAATAAACTCTGTTCTGGGAGAAAAAAATAATCCTCTTCAATATACTATTATAAAAACCATGATGAGAATAGAATTAGAAAATATTCTTAGGCCGGGTGAAAAATTTGTTTTTAATATTGATTGGTCATATAATATCAATGATAGAATGAGTGTTGGAGGAAGGGGTGGATATGAATATTTTCCAGAAGACAAAAATTATAGTTATACAATTGCACAGTTTTATCCACGAATGGTTGTTTATGATGATAAAGAAGGTTGGCAAAACAAACAGTTTTTAGGAAGAGGAGAATTTACACTAAACTTTGGAGATTTTAATCTTGAAATCACTGCTCCATCTGATTTTATAGTAGCTGCAACTGGAAATCTTGAAAATCCTGAGGATGTGCTAAATAAGAATGAATTAAATAAATACAATTTGGCAAAAAAAACTTATGATAAACCTGTGATCATTGTTTCAGAATCTGAAGCTAAGCAGAAAGAATTAAATCCTGAAAGAAAGAAAACAAAAACATGGGTTTATAAATCCTCTGATGTTAGAGACGTAGCTTTTGCTGCTTCTAGAAAATATATATGGGATGCTATGGCTGTAGATCTAGGAGACAAACAGCCATTGGCAATGTCATATTATTCAAAAGAGGGCAATCCTTTATGGGAAAAAGAGTCTACTGTTGCTGTGGCCAATACTTTAAAGACCTTTTCTAAACATACTATAAAATATCCCTACCCAGTTGCGATATCGGTTCATGCTGCTAGTATAGGTATGGAGTACCCTATGATTTGTTTTAATTTTGGAAGACCCAATAAAAACGGAAAATATAGTGAAGCTACTAAATGGGGAATGATTAGTGTAATTATTCATGAGGTTGGACACAACTTCTTTCCAATGATTATCAATTCTGATGAAAGACAATGGACTTGGATGGATGAGGGTTTAACAACATTTGTTCAGTCCCTAACCCAAAGAGAGCATTATAGTGATGGGCCATTAAGAAGAGGGACCGCACAAAGCATTGTTGATTATATGAAAGGTGACAAAGAAGGAATAAGACCAATTATGACTAATTCAGAACAAATATTACAATTTGGAGCTAATGCATATGCAAAACCAGCGGCAGCTCTAAGTATTTTAAGAGAAACAATTATGGGGCCTGAGTTATTTGATTATGCTTTTAAAGAATATTCAAAACGTTGGGCCTTTAAGCACCCCGATCCGGCTGACTTTTTTAGAACAATGGAAGATGCTTCTTCAATAGATTTGGACTGGTTTTGGAAGGGGTGGTTTTATACAACTGACCATGTTGATGTTGCTATAGAAAACGTTAGATGGTTTCAAATGAGAAAACCACCTGAAAATTTTGATAATAAAAACAATCTTGAAGAAGTTGAAATAGGAATAGATGAAAAGAGGCCAGCTGTAGACAGGGTTCCTTATACTTTTAGAGATACACCCCTATATTTTGATTTTAAAAACACAAGGCAATCGTCATATAGAGAATTTAGAAACAAATTAAATGACGAACAAATTAAAGAAGAAAATAAAAACAAAAACTTCTATGAATTAACTTTTAAAAATGTTGGAGGATTGATTACTCCATTAATTATCGAATGGACATATGAAGATAAGTCTAAAGAGATTGAAAGAATACCTGCCGAAATTTGGAGATTAAATGAAAACGAAATATCAAAAGTGTTTGTTAAAGACAAAAAGGTTATTAATATAAAACTAGATCCATATCTTGAGACTGCAGACACAGATGTTTCCGATAATAATTTTCCAAGATTAGTTTTGAAATCTAATTTTGATAAGTTTAAAAAAAGAAATTAAAAAGGAAGGTTTTTTAAATCTACATTTCCTCCGGTTAAAACAATTCCAACATTTTTGTTTTTAAAAACTTGTTTCGTTTTTAAGACAGCAGCTAGTGGTACGGCGCATGATGGTTCACAAATTATTTTCATTCTTTCCCAAATTAACTTCATCGCAAAAATAATTTCATCTTCGGAAACTGTAATTATTTTTTCAGCACCCTTAACTATTATATTAAATGTCTTCTCTGATAAAGAGGTCATCAAGCCATCCGCAATAGTTTTAGGGTTCTTAACTGGAATTAATTTTTTTTCAATAAAAGACCTATAGGCGTCAGATGCATTTTTTGGCTCAGCTAAAATTACTTTAGTTTTTGGTGAAAAAAATTTAGTTGATAATATTGTTCCAGAAGCTAGACCTCCACCCCCAACTGGACATAAAATATAATCAAGGTTTAACTTTGGAGAAATATCATAAATTTCCTTTGAACAAGTAGCTTGGCCAGCAATAACACTATCGTTGTCATATGGATGAATAAAATTAGCGCCCGTTTTTTTTATTAATTTTTCACAAGACTCTTTTCTGGCATTTTCGTTGTTGACGCAAAAAGTAATCTCTGCGCCATATCCCTTTACAGCATCAATCTTTATTTTTGGGGCATTATTAGGCATAACAATGTATGCTTTTGACTTCATAATTTTCGAGGATAGCGCAACAGCTTGTGCGTGATTTCCAGAAGAATGTGTTACAAATCCTTTTTTTATCTCTTTACTAGAATGTAACATCACTGCGTTTAATGCACCTCGCATTTTGAAAGCTCCAATTTTTTGAAAATTTTCACATTTAAAATAAATGTTAGCTCCCGAGATTTTATTCATTGATTCTGAGGATAAAACAGGTGTGTTGTGAATTAAATTTTTAATTCTTCTTTGAGCGTTTATAATTGATTGTTTGTTTATTTCCATAATTAATGTGCTTCCAGCCAATTTTTTCCATATCCAATATCGACTGACAGTGGGATTTTCATATCAACAACACTTTCCATTAAAGATTTTATATTTGATTGAAACAATTCTAACTCGTTATTCTTTACGTCAAACACTAATTCATCATGAACTTGCATAATCATTTTTGATTTTAAATTATTTTTTTTTATCCAGTTGTATATTTTTATCATTGCTAATTTAATAATATCTGCAGCACTACCTTGAATTGGTGTGTTTATGGCGTTTCTTTCAGCAAAGCTTCTTAAAGTATAGTTTCTCGAATCTATGTCTCTAAGGTATCTTCTTCGCCCAAGAATAGTAGAAACATATTTTTTTTCTCTAGCAAGCTCTATGGAGTTATCTATATATTTCTTTACGTTTTTAAATTGATTAAAATAAGAATCGATAATTTCTTTAGCTTCAGCTCTTGGAATATTTAAATTTTGAGATAAACCAAAAGGAGAAATACCATAAATAATTCCAAAATTAACTTCCTTGGCTCTTCTTCTCATATCTTTTGTAACATCATTTAAATCAACATTAAAAACTTTTGAAGCTGTTATGCTATGTATATCTTTTTCTTCCCTAAAAGCTTTTATCATTTCTTTATCTCCGCTAAAATCTGCAATTATTCTTAACTCTATTTGAGAATAATCTGCCGCTAAAATACAGCTCTGCATGTCCCTTGCAACAAAAGCTTTTCTTGTTTTTCTTCCTAGCTCAGTTTTAATTGGAATATTTTGAAGGTTAGGCCTATTGGAGCTAAGGCGTCCAGTTGCAGTAACAGCTTGAGCATAATCTGTGTGAATTAAACCATCATTTTGAGATATCATTTGTGGTAAGGCATCAACATATGTTGATAAAAGTTTTTTGAATTCTCTATAATCTAATATGAGATCAACAATTTTATTTTTTTTTGATAGTTTATTAAGCACATCTTCGCTTGTTGAATATTGTCCTGATTTAGTTTTCTTTGGGTTTTCGTCAATTTTTAACTTATCAAAAAGAATTACCCCTAGTTGTTTGGGTGAAGAAATATTAAATTCTTCTCCAGAATGCTGATATATTAATTTTTCTGTGCCAGATATTTTTTCAACTAGCTCTGTTGACATTGTTTTTAAAAATTGAGTGTCTATTTTTACTCCATTGCTTTCTAGTTCTGACAAGACAAATAATAATGGGGTTTCTACATTATCTAAAAGTTTAGATATTTGGAGATCTTTTATTTCTTTTTCAATTACGCTTTTCAATCTGAATGTAATATCAGCATCTTCACAAGCATATTTATAAATTTCATTAGGCAACAGGTCGGTCATTTTTTTTTGATTTGGGCCTTTTTTTCCAATCAATTCTTCTATAGATATACATTTATGATTAAGATAATTTTCTGATAAAACATCAAGTTTATGGCTTGATTCTGGATTAATAAGATAATGAGCAATCATTGTATCAAAAACATTTTCTGAAACACTCACATTATATTTTTTTAAAATTTGAACATCATATTTAAGATTATGTCCAATTAGTTTTATGTTTTTATTTTCAAGAATTGGTTTTAGCTTATTTACTATTTTGGTAGTATTTTCAATAGTTGGAACATAATAGGCTTCTTTGCTTTTAATGGAAAATGCTATACCGGCCAATTCAGCCTCTTGAATATTTAAACTTGATGTTTCTGTATCAAAACAGACTTCTTTGCTACCTTGTATTTCATTTACGAAAGAATCTAACTCCTTTTCTTGTATAATTTTATAATTAACATCCTCATCCTCTATTGAGGTTTTTGAGGAAGAAAAAAACTCAAGTTGTTCTTCTTTTTTATCAATTAACAATCCTTGTGAAATCATTCTATTTTTAATTGTCCTAAACTCTAAATCATCTAGAAGTTTATTTAACTCTATAGAATCGGATTTTTTAAACTCTAAGTCATCAAGACTAACAACAATAGGAACATCAACTTTAATTTTAGCTAGTTCTTTTGACATTAATGCATTATCCGTGTTGTCTCTAATTTTATTTCCTACAGAACCTGAAATTGAATCTTTATTTTTTATTATTCCTTCAACGGAACCAAAGTTCTTTAAAAGTTTCTGGGCTGTTTTTGGGCCTACTCCCGGAATTCCTGGTATATTATCAACACTATCACCTTGAAGACCTAAAAAATCTATTACCTGGCCAACGTGATTTATTTTAAACTTATCCAAAACTTCTTTTTCTCCAAGAATATCAACACCCCTGCCCATGAAAGCTGGCTTATAAAGAAAAACATTCTTGGAAACTAATTGGGCAAAATCTTTATCTGGCGTCATCATAAAAATGTTAATATTATGCTTACTAGATAATTGAGTAGCTATTGTACCAATAACATCGTCTGCTTCATATCCATCTTTTTCCAAAATTTTAATATTCATAAGTTTAATTAACTTTTTTATTATGGGTATTGCTACTTGAATATCCTCTGGTTGGCGTTCTCTGTTAGCTTTATAGTCATTAAAAATCTCAGTCCTAAAGGTTGGTGCTTTTGTATCAAAAGCTATAGCAAGATGCGTTGGTTTTTCTTTTCTAAGTAACTCCAGCAATGTATTTAAAAACCCATATATGGCGCTTGTGTTTAAGCCTTTTGAGTTGACAATTGGGTTTTTACTAAACGCAAAATGAGCCCTGTAGATGAGAGCCATCGCATCTAATAAAAACAGTTGGTTTGTTGGTTTATTCAATTGTTAAATTTAAGCTTGTTGGAATAATTAAATTGTTTTTTGTAAATTAAAAAACTTAAATAACAATATATGTTTAACAAAAAAAATTTTATTCTTTTATTCTTTTTTATTTCAATTTTATTTGGCTACAAAGAATCGGTTAAAAAGTTTTTAATCACTAAAAAAGACATATTAGGAGCACAAAATGTTTTTGGTGTTTCATTTTCAAATGAAGATTTAGATACTTTGCGGCCTTATTTGGAAAGAAATCTAAAGGGTTATAAAAAAATGAGAGAATATGATTTAAATATAAATATAGAGCCGATAACAAAATTTAATATAAAAAATCAAAATACACTTCAAGACAGTAGAATTGATTTGGAAAAAACTGATCTCCCAAAAAAAGATAAAGATATTGCCTATTTGCCAGTATATAAATTAGCTTATTTAATCAAAAACCAGATTTTAACTTCAGAGAGGTTAACAAAGATTTACTTGAGTAGGTTAAAAAAATATAACAACTCACTAAATGCTGTGGTGACGCTTACTGATGATTTGGCATTAAAACAAGCAAAAAAAGCTGATGAAGAAATTAAAAGAGGAGAATATAGAGGAGCACTCCATGGCATTCCTTATGGAGTAAAGGATTTGGCGTCTCACCCAGATTATCCCACCACCTGGGGTGCAGCTCCATATAAA
>MDSZ01027043.1_pt1 | contig 10472 bp, 13 predicted proteins | sample 811201 | NCBI WGS metagenome assembly MDSZ01 (sample SAMN05326647, study PRJNA326480) | marine metagenome | isolation source: seawater | place: Indian Ocean: North | collected 2010
TCGAGTTAAAAAAGGTGAATATCACGAACCTCTTTCAAATGTGACTACGATTGAACTAATAAAACCTACAAAAAGCGGTATAACCCCAGGTTGGATAGATGAAATTAATATAGGTCCTGGGGGTAGAATAAAGCTAATTATAAATAGTGGTGAGTATACTAACGATATGGCCACAAAAAAGAACAGCAAGAAAAGCAATACAGCAGCAATGATGACAGGAGCTGTTAAAGACTATTTAAAATCACTAGATCAAGAAGAGTTAAACAAATTGTTTAATATTAGGCCAGAATGAAAAACATTACAATCAAAGAAACAGAACTTCGTTCAATGATTAGGGGTATTTTAAGTGAAATTATCACTACAACAGACTTGACTAATCCAAGTGTTTCATATGGTTTTGCAACTTCTGACTTGAGAAATATTCAATCAAGAAACTCGGATAGTTCAATCAAAAATCAGGCTGAAATTGATCCGGATTGCGTAGGTGTTTCTTCTTCAATTAACGATCTTAATAGTCCAGACTGGCCACCTTTAGCAGCCAAAAAATTTAGAGCTTTTTTCGCTGAGCTAACAGACAAGGGTTATACTGATATTAGTATTACTAGCGGAATAAGGTCTGTTCAAAAACAAATTGAACTTGGTATTACTGCAGATGTTGCAGCTACACCAGGTAAATCTGACCATCAATATGGATATGCGATCGATATTAATGTCACCCATCCAAGTAAGGGCCGACTAAAAATGAACAGCACCGATGGGTGGGAAGATGTTGAAAAAATTGCAAATAATCACGACATAGCTTGGGAAGGTTCTGATGACGCAGTTCATTTTAAGATAAAGGGAATCAAAGCCACTCAAAGATATTTACATCCACGCTTAGCAGGTTGTGGACCAGTTGGTCCAGAGTGGGCTTGTAAAGGTGCATGTAATGAGCCCTGGAAAATCATATCTGGTAGAGAAAGTTCTCCAGACGAATCAAAGTCTTAATTTTATAACTTTTTTATTTTCAAGCTTTCGTAAATTTTTCTTCCGTTTTCTTGAGATTGTGCGTAAGCTTTTATTAATGCACCAGCACCTGCATTTGCTTGATTTTCATGAAAACCGCCGATATCTTTAATCGGCCCGTGATCAAGCAAGCCTGTCTCATCTTGCATCATATGTACAAGCTCGTGTGCAATAGATCGACAAATGTCAACTAAAGCTCGATCTTTTCCATAGATTAACACTTCATTCTTACCTACTTTATATACTGCTGTTGTAGTGATGCCATTATTTTTTCTATCACTTACAACTTTAATAACCACATTACCTTTTATTGGTATTGTTTTTGCACAAAAAGCGCAAAATTTAGACAAGATATCAATTTTCTCATCATCTAAATTAAGCATTCTATCTATATAAAGCTTTCTTGATTTCATCTTTGCCACATTGATTTTGTTTAAATAAGTATGCTAATGTAAACTTAATTTGCTTACTTTGTAATTGAAACATTTTAAGCAAAGATTATATTATATACTCAACTCAAGACGAGGTGAAAGATTTACAAAGTGAGTAACCAAATTTTAACAAAGATTAAAATGATTGAGTTGGGAATAGTTCCTGCTTTTACAGGAGAAGAGCTGACTAGGATGCTTGTTTCATTGTCTCCTAGTGACAGACGAATTGCAAAAAGAAAGTTTAGAAAAGTGTGGAGGAAGTTAGCTAAAAAAGATCCTAGCCTAACTCATATGATGTTTACCGCTAAGGGAAAGAAACCGGGAAAGTCTGAAAAGCGAAATCGCTCAGTCTTAGTTGTCAGCGAGCTTTTTATGGAGTGAATTAAAGTAATTCAATTCCAGTTTCTTCACTTGCAGTTTCTAAAAAATTTCTTATCTGACTAATATCAACTCCCATTGAAAGAGAATGAAAGTTAACAACGGCCATTTGAATCATTGATATTACTTTCCCATCTTTGTTATAGACCAGACTTCCAGAGCTGCCTCCGACTGCTGGAATTGAAAAAAAGCACATTTTATTAACATCACAACCTGAGAATAAGCCTTCGAAATGAAGAGATACATTTTTTGCATAAAGGCCCATAGGAGCAGAGATTGCAAAAACTTTTTCACCAATTTCTGGCATTGATTTTGCAAACTTAATTTCTTTAGTTATTTTTTTATCTGTAGCTAAAAGGCAAAGATCATATGATGGATCATAATAAATGAGCTGAGTATCCCAAACTTCACCACTGATATCCTGAACTTGTATAATATTGTTAAAAAAGTTCTCAGGAAGTGAATCTTCAAATTGAACTTTAGCATTACAAAAATGTTCAGCAGTCAACACGTAGTTTCTATCTTTACCTTTTTTAAAAACTACACCTGAAGCAGATGACTCCATGATTGTATGTTCTTCCATTATATTTTCACAGCCTGTGTCAACACACATCTCCGGAGTTTTCTTCGTGAGCGTAAGCATTACAAAATTATTTTTATGAAGCTCTCTATGAAACCAAGCGGGTTGGTTAACTATTAACACAATCGAAGACAGTAAAAGCAAGCCTATTAAAGTTTTTACTAACAAAGTAAATTTAGTATTTTTTATTTTTAGTTGCACATCTATAACTATTTAATAAATTTAGTTAGCATACTTACATAAGTTAAACAATGCACAAGACACTAAGAGAATATGTTAGAGAAGTTAATAAAATGCTAAATGAGGCAGACACAATCGTAGCTGCTGGTGTAATTGTGGTTAAATTTATAGATGAAGAATATAAAGTTTTGGTTCTTAAAAAATACGATGGAACTTGGGATTTAACAAAAGGCAAGATTGATAATGGGGAAACTTCTTTTGAAGCTGCAATCAGAGAAACTGAAGAGGAATCAGGCATCAATGATTTAAGTTTTAAATGGGGAACAGAGTCTATCAGATATGGAAAGGGTGAGCTTTTTTTGGCAATGACAAATAGTCAGCCTTACATACCTGTAAATCCGGCTTCACAAAAAAAAGAACACACAGAATTAAAGTTTGTTTCTTTTGACAAGGCTTTAGAAATAATTGACAGCAAATTAAAACCTGGTATTAAGTGGGCTATGAGTAAAATTTTAAATTAAATTTAACTGATACGAGATCAATTAGAATACTTATAATTGTAATTGATATGTCTATTTTTAAAAATCATAAAACAAAAGCTGATAGATCTGCAACAGATAGGTCACGGCATAAAAAGAAAATTGAAAAAGCCATTCGTGAAGGCATACATGACATCGTGTCTGATGAGTCAATAATTGGTCAGGATGGTAAGAAAAAAATTAAGATACCCGTAAGAGGAATCAAAGAGTACAGATTTGTTTATGGGAACAATCAAACTAACAAAAAAGTTTCTTCAGCACCTGGAAAAAATGTTAAGAAAGGGCAAAAAGTAGGTTCAACAAAGCAGAAAGGGCAAGGCGACCCAAACAAAGCAGGAAACAAGTCTGGAGAAGAAATCTATGAAGTTGAAATTACACTTGAAGAATTAGCTGCTTACCTGTTTGATAGCTTAAACCTGCCTGATTTAGAAAGAAAGAAAATAAAGAATATTTTAGAAAATAAATTCAAAAGATCGGGTTACAGGAGCAAGGGAATAAGACCTAGGCTTGCTAAAAAGAAAACAGTTAAAAACAAAATTAAAAGAAAGAACATTCTAAAAAGGTTAAAAAAAGAAAACGATCAGAGTGAAGAAGAACGTTTTCCTTTTCATGAATCTGATTTAAAATATAAGCACATAAAAAGTAATCCAAAAGAGAATTCAAATGCAGTCATATTTTTTATGATGGATGTTTCAGGTTCTATGACACAAGATAAGAAGTTTATTGCGAGGTCATTCTTCTTTCTTTTATATCATTTCTTGAGATATCGGTATGATTCAATAGAAATAGTTTTTATATCTCATACAGTTGATGCAAAAGAAGTAAGCGAGGATGACTTTTTTAAGGTCTCAACTACGGGAGGTACAATAATTTCCTCAGCGCTCGAAAAGTGTATAGAGACTGTTTACAAACGTTATCACCCATCAAACTGGAACATATACGCCTTTCACTGCTCTGATGGTGACAATTGGCCGTCTGATATTAGTAAAGCCATAGATCTTTCAAATAAATTAAAAGAAATTTGCCAGATGTATTGCTACATACAAATCTCACCATTTAGAAGGAATTTAGAAATGTGGATGGATCAAGGTATGGCCAAACACTACACACCACACGCAGGAAAAAGTTTTAGATTAGTTCATCTTGAAAATAAAGATGATATTTGGCCTGAATTTAAAAGAATATTTGGGGGAAATTAAAAATGTCTGACTGGACCTTTGAAGAGCTTCAAAAATGGGATGATAAAATATGCCAGCTAAGTGAAGATTATAATTTAGATTGGCACCCAATTACATATGAAGTGTGCGATTATTATGAGATGATTGGTCATATGTCATACCACGGAATGCCTAGTCATTATCAGCACTGGTCTTATGGGAAGTCTTTTGAAAGGACCCACCAGATGTACAATCTTGGTGCTGAGGGTTTGCCTTATGAGCTCATTATTAACTCAAATCCGTCAATTGCATATTTGATGAAGCAGAATCCTGCATACTTGCAAATTCTAATTATGGCACATTGTGTTGGACACAGTGACTTTTTCAAGAACAACAGAATGTTTAAGAACACACGTCCTGAATCTGTAACTACAAGATTTAGAAATGCTAGAAAAAGAATTCAAGAATATTCTGAAAATACTAATATTGGCCTAGATCGTGTTGAGACACTATTAGATGTTTTACACTCTGTCAGATTTCAAACTGAGAGATATGGTAGGCCTAGGTTATCTAAAAAAGAAATTAGGGAAAATGTCGTCAACATGATCAATCAGGATCCCTCAAAAAGAAAAGATTTTTCTCTAGACAAAAAATTACTTCAACCTGACTATGATTTTTTAGGTTTTCTCATAGATTATGGTGAACATTTCGAAGATTGGGAAAAAGATATTATCGGTATTGTTAGAGATGAATCTCACTATTTTATTCCTCAAATAAAAACAAAAATTATCAATGAAGGATGGGCGTCATTTTGGCACTATAAACTAATGCACGAACTAGACTTGCCCCAAAAATATCATCTTCCATTTTTAAAAACTCATAACTTAGTTGTTAGGCCTCATATGGGTTCAATCAACCCTTACCACATAGGATTCTATCTTTTTAATAAAATTGAAAGAGAAATGGGTCTAGAAGAATGCTTCTTAATTAGAGAAACACATGACGATGAGTCTGCAATCAGATGTTACTTAGACATGGAAGACTTTAGGGAATTAAACTTATTTTCATATTCAGCAAAAAAGAAAGATATTACAGTTGATGAAGTATCTGACGTGGATGGCTGGAAATTAGTTAGAAACGATTTTCTTAAAAATGTTGGTGCTAATGGTATACCACATATCTACGTTTCAGATATTAGCCCTAACGGTACTTTAATCTTGCAACATGATCACGACGGAAGAGACTTGGAACTTGATTATGCAGAAATTGTTGTAGATAATATTTCACAGTTGTGGCCAAATAATGTAAAATTTTATACAGTGGTCGAGGATGAACTATGGGAAATCTAAATACTTACTCTAGGAGGCTTTGATTTATGTCACCCAAAAAAAATTCAACCGATTTTCTTAAAATTATTGAAGATCAAAGAAAAAGCAAAAAATCAGAAAAATTTGAAGGAAGTTTTTTAGATTACGTTAACTTAGTAAAAGACGATCCGAATGTTTGTAAATCATCTCACAAGCGCCTTTATGACGCAATTACATCGCACGGTATTGAAAAGATGCAAAAATCTGACCCACGGTGTAGATCACTATTCGATGGCGACAGTGTAAAAATCTATAATTACTTTGAAAAAGAATTCTTTGGAATGGAAAGAGTAATTTCAAAAATTATGCGCTTCTTAAGATCAGCAGCACACAGAGGTGAAGAAAGTCGTCAAGTCCTTTTATTAATGGGGCCAGTTGGAGCGGGTAAGTCTGCGTTAACTGAACATATTAAGCGTGCTCTTGAAGGAGAGACTTACTATCACTTAAAGGGTGACCCTCAGCGTGGAGAACCACTACACCTCATTCCCAGGAGTTTACGTCAAGAATTTGAAAAACTATTAGGTGTAAAAATCGAAGGTGATATTAGTCCAATTGTTCGTCATCAACTTTTAAATGAACTAGAAGGGAAGTACGAAAACTATACTGTAGTTCAATCTACATTTTCTCAGAGAGCAAGGAGGGGAATTGCATCAGTCCCACCAATGGATGCGAATAGTCAAGATGTCTCCGTTCTTATAGGTTCAGAAGATATCTCAAAGCTTGATCTTTATCCAGAAGATGACCCTAGAGCTCTTTCTCTTAACGGTGCTTTTAATGTAGGTAATAGGGGTGTTGTAGAACTTGTCGAAGTTTTCAAGAACGAAATTGAATTTCTTCACACGATTATCACAGCAACACAGGAAAAAAGAGTACCAGCTCCTGGTAAGCACGACATGATATTCTTTGACGGGGTTATTTGGGCACATTGTAATGAATCAGAGTGGAACAGATTTAAATCTCAACATACTAATGAAGCAATTCTTGATCGTGTTGTTAAAATCAATGTTCCCTATGTTTTAGAGTTAGATCAAGAAGTAAAAATCTATAAAAAGATGATTGGGCAATCTGATTTTGGGGCACATATAGCTCCTCACACTCTCAAGATAGCTTCAATGTTTTCAGTCCTTTCTAGGTTGTCACCCACAGAAAAGTGTGACATTATGACTAAAATGAAAATTTATAATGGTGAAGATGTTATTGAAAAAGGGCGTGTTAAAAACATTGACATAAATGATCTTAGAGATGAGGTAGAAAATGAAGGAATGACAGGTATATCAACAAGATTTATCATGAAGTCTTTAGATAATGCACTGTCAGATTCTGAAAAGAACATGATTACACCTATTTCTATTATTGATGCGCTTATAGCGCAAGTCAAAGAGCAGGTTGTTGATCAAGAAGCTAAGGATCGTTACCTTGAAATCCTTCAGAAGGTAATTAGAGAAGAATATCTAAAAATTCTAGAAGGAGAAATTGCAAAAGCTTTCGTCGCTGCATATGAAGAACAAGCGCAAACACTTTTTGATAGTTATCTAGACCACGCAGAAGCTTTTGTGACTCGCTCTAATTTTAAAGATCCAGTGACAAAAGAAGAGTTAGAACCGGATGAAAATTTCATGAGAGCCATTGAAGAGTGTATCGGTGTTGTAGGCTCTGCTAGAGACGGATTTCGAAGTGATGTCACAGCTTACATGTTTGCCAAAGTAAGACGAGGCGAAAAAGTTAACTATGTAAGTTATGGTCCACTTAAAGAAGCAATTGAATCTTATTTAATTGCTTCTGTAAAAGATATAGCTAGAATTGTAACTAAGTCAAAGACTCGTGATGACAGCCAGAAGAAAAAGTATAATGAGATGGTAAAAACCTTAATAGAATGTTATGGTTATAGTGAGGATTCAGCAGAAGAGATTCTAACTTTTGCTTCCAATAATCTATGGCGCGATTCATAAATGTATGTTAAACATGTTACAAAAAATAAATTTTTGAGAGACTCACACAAAGAGTCAAAACGTATCCAAGATACTTTTTTAAATCAGAATAATGCTATGTTTGCTCATTCAGGTTTGATTGTAAGTTCAAAAGTTCAAAAGTATTTATATGAATCGGAAAATAGTGGAAACTCATCAAAAATATTTAAAAACTTTTTGATGGATGCTTGTATTAGGTCTGAATCTATAGCAGGCGGTTCAGGAGATATTTGTTTTTCTTTTGCAACAAAACTTTATGATTTTCTAAGTAAAAATAGTTTCGGTCAAACACAAAAACAAATATCAGACATCTTAAAGAAAAAAGAAGATCTTTGGATAGAGTCTATATTAGACAATAGAACTTTGCTTGATACTACATCTTTTAACAGATTTTTAAATAAAAGTTTTGACAATGAAATATCAATTAATCTTGTCAAAGAAGTTATTAAAGTTAGCGGCATTGACTCAGTTATTGTTACTGAGCGAGTTAATAATCTAAAATCTTCAATCAAAAGAAGTAATGGATTTATCTTTGATATTTCTGTTAAAGAAAATATAAAAAAAAATTTTGGTAACTGGAAAAGAAAAGATGTCAATGTTGTCGTCATCGACGGTATTATTGAAAGCGTTTCTGAAATTCACCATTTATTAGAAGCTGCAGCTGACAATAAAGAGCCATATATTGTATTTTGTAGATCAATGTCTGAAGAAGTTTTACACACTATTCTGCATAATAATGCTAGGAAAACTATTGATGTACTACCTGTCGAAGTAGGGTTGGACGAAAATACTTTAAATATTTTAAATGACATTACTATTTGTTCTAATTGTGAATTGGTTTCCTCACTTACTGGTGACCTAATATCACAAGCTATTAAAAAATCTTCAAGAGTAGAAAAAGTTGAAGTTTTTGAAAATTCAATTACCATATACAACCAAAGTGCTTCTCAAAAAGTTAAAAATCAAATAAAGTACCTCCAGAGCAAGAAGAGAGATTTCATTAGAAAAAATTTACCGACACAAGAAGGTGCATCTGAACTGGAAGATCTACTTGACAATAGAATAAAGTCGTTAACGTCTTATAAGACTACAGTTTCTATAGGTACAGAAATAAGAAAAATTGATCCAACCATTGTAGAGAAATTAGATAAATTTTTTAGATCTTTAAAGTCAACTTCATTACATGGTGTTGTGCAGACTAATTTTAACATAGAGCAGCCTGATGAATTAGATAAGATCTTTCTACAAAGTTTTAAAAATGTCGGTATTTTATCAACAATTGGAGCCGTCTATATTATTAAAAATTCTAAGTCTTTTCTTAATAATATTTTTTCTATTGGTGGATGCTTATTAAATGAAAAAAAATAATTTGTTTACTTTACATAAAATATATTTTAAATTTTTTAAAAGCAGAAGCTCGAAAAACGAGGAGAAAATTAAAGCTATGGCTACAAAAAATAATAGTAATGTTACTGTCTATAACGATGTTAAAAATAGTGTTGTTAACCTTGTTGACTTCATCAAAACTGTGACGACTCAAAACTTAACAGAAGCATCAAGAAACAACATAATCAATATTAATGAAAGTGAACTTGAATCTTTGGTAGAGATTACTAATGCCTCAATTTCTCAAGGCATGACTACCGGGTTTAGGGAAATTGAAGGACTCATAACAGTCTTAGATAAGAAGATAACTACATCTTCAAAAAATACTAAGAGTGTTAAAAAGAAGTAAGAGTTGACAGTGAAAAAAGGTTTTAAACATCTAGTCCAGTGCCACTGTGTTTTACCTCAATTTAGAAAAAGAAAGGAGCCACTTTTTCATAAATTTGTTGTTTTTTCTATTGTTGACGAATTTGATCAAGTATCTAATAAGTTAGCTCAATGTAATAATTGTGGTGCAATTCATAATGTATACGATATTTGTAAATCTGAAATAATTGTTGGTATGGACGAATCGAGAACAATAAAAACTGTCGCTGATATAATAACGCAGCTCCCTCAAGATTTATCTAGTATCATGTCTGATAATGATTGTGATATGGCGACTTGGGAACAAGCATTGTTCTTTTATGAGAATAACGTACATGATGAACCAATAATTTTATCTAAAGAAAAGGCTGGCAATATTACTAGTATTAAAACGGTTATGATTACAGAAGGTAATAGACTTAAAGTTGAAAACCATATTCGAAAAGAAGACATCGAAGGAGAATACGTTATATCATGAAAAATTTTGGAAAAACAAAAAATGAAGTTGATGCAGAAAAAACTTTACAATGCAGGCAAATTGTTCAAGAAATTTTAAATTTTGGGGTAAATGAAAATCAAAAAGTTAAAATTATTCAACTTTTATCACTTGAGTTAGAAAATAGAGACTTCATGAATGAAGTTGTTACTCTAACAAAAGATTATCTAAATGATACTTATACAAGCAAGGTGAATAAAAAGCTAATCACCATTGATGAATAGACAGGAGTTTTTACTATGAATTTTCTAGAAAAATGGGAAGAATTAAAAGTTCTTATAGAATCCCTTGAACTTGATGTAAGAAAAAATGCTAATGGAAATAAGTCAGCAGGAGTTCGTGCACGAAAAGGCCTTAGGTTGGTAAAACAACAAGCTTCAGAATTAGTAAAAGAATCACTTTCTACTGACAAACAGTAGATTCCCTGGGCCCGCACTGGTTTCGACGGGGTAGATTCGAAGAGAGAGTGCAAGTAGGTTAGATACGACCTTAACAGTTCAAAAACAATAGTTGCAAATAACAACAATCACTTCGAACAGCGCTTAGCCGCTTAATCGGGTGGCCGCTTAAAGCCATCTATCCAATTTAAGCAAAACAACAGATAAGTTGTAAAAATCAAA
>MDSZ01107536.1_pt1 | contig 10472 bp, 10 predicted proteins | sample 811201 | NCBI WGS metagenome assembly MDSZ01 (sample SAMN05326647, study PRJNA326480) | marine metagenome | isolation source: seawater | place: Indian Ocean: North | collected 2010
AAAAAATTGATACTAATATTTCTAGTATCAAATGAAAAAAATACAAATTTCTCCATCAATATTATCAGCTGATTTTAGTCAGTTAGGTAATGAAATTAAAAAGTTAGAGGATGGAGGGGCTGATTTAATTCATGTTGATGTTATGGATGGTCACTTTGTTCCAAATTTAACAATTGGTCCGCCTGTTATAAAAAATCTAAGAAGGTATACTAAACTTCCATTTGATGTTCATTTAATGATATCGCCAGTGCATAAATACATTGAGAATTATGCTGAAGCTGGAGCAGACATAATAACTATTCATCCTGAAGCAACAGAAAATTTAAATGATTCTATTAATTTAATAAAAAAATTTGGAAAAAAGGTTGGGGTTTCATTAAACCCCGAAACTGAAATAAAAACCTTAATTAGTGAAATAAAGAGGATCGACTTAGTGTTGGTTATGAGTGTCAATCCTGGTTTTGGTGGACAAAAATTTATGCCTGAAGTATTGAATAAAATTAAAGAATTAAAAAATATTAAAGATAAATATAATTATCATTTTGATATTGAAGTTGATGGAGGTATTAATTTTAGTAATTCAAAAGACGTTTTAGAAGCTGGAGCAAATATTTTAGTATCAGGAACCACAATATTTAAAGAGAATAATGGAGATATTAAGGGTAATATTAGAAAACTAAAATTAATTTAAAAAATGTTTTTAAAAAGTTCTTTTGATATTATCAATGAATTTTATTTTGTACTTAAAAATCAAATACGGAAAATTTATTTAAATTCATCAATATATGACAAAAAAATTTCAAAAGTAGAAGAAAATATATTAGTTTATCAACCAAGTTTGAGTATTCTTGGTTCATTAATAAAATACGAAAAACAGAAAAAAAAAATTGAAGATTTTAATACTCAGTCAATATGGGAAAATAAAAATTTAAATTATAAGGATTTTAAAAAACTTCATAGTTTTTATTGGCTATTCTCAATTGACCTCAAATCTTCAAATAAAGTCACTCAATCAATCATTGAAAATTGGATTTTAATAAATCAAAATTACGAGGTAAAAAGCTGGGAAATAGACATTCTTTCAAAAAGAGTAATTGCTTGGATATCTAATTCAAGGATTACTTATGATGAGTCAGATAATAACTATAAAAATAATTTTAACGATATAATTAGCAAACAAGTAAATCATTTGATGAATGAAATTGACAGGTCATTAAACTTTAATGATAAAATGATCGGATGTACAGCTATAATAATATCTGGAATTGCCTATAAAAATAATAAGTTTTTAGAATATGGTTTAAATTTACTTAAAAAAATAATCACTAGCTCATTTGATAAAAACTACTTTCCAAAATCAAGAAATATAAGACAAATGGTATTTTATTTAAAATATTTTATTTTAATTAGGGAACTTCTAAAAGATTCTTTAAATGAAATTCCTGAATACTTAAATGAAATTATTTTTTATCTCGGAAAACTTTATAATTTTTTTTGGGGATCTTTAAAACAAAGTTTATTATTTAATGGAAATAATATTTCTGATAATAAAGACTTTGATAAATATTTAAGTCTTTTTAGATATAAATTTAAAAGTGAAGATATTCAAACATCAGGATATACAATTTTAAAAAGTAAAAATGTTATACTTGCAATGGATACAGGAAATAGTCCAATTAAGGTATACTCAGATAATTATCAAAGTGGACCATTATCGTTTGAATTTTTTTTTAAAGATAAAAAACTGATAACTAACTCTGGTTATTTTCAAGATCATACTCATCAACTAAATGGAATTTCAAAAACGACTGCAGCTCATTCTACTTTAACCTTAGATAATTCCTCTGCTTGTAATTTTAAAAAAAATAAAATGGGGCCGAGTACAGTTGATAAAGGATTTAAAACCTTTGATAGTCAATTTATTTATGAAAAAAACTATTGGAGTATTAAATGTTCCCATGATGGATATCTATCAAGATATGGCATTATTCATCAACGAAATTTAGAATTTTACCCAAGTAAGAATGCACTTCTTGGAAAAGAAAAATTGATAAAGAAAAAGAATTTTAAAAAAACAAATTTTGAGATTAGATTTCACCTACTACCAAATATAAAAATAACAAAGTTACAGGATAACAAATCAGTTTTAATCGAATTAGAAAATTCTGGGTGGAGATTTTTTTCTGAAGATGGACTGATAGGAGTTGAAACTGGTCTATATTTTGGAAATAAAAACAATTATACTGAAAATCAAAATATTTTTATCTCAGGTATTACTCAAAATAATGAGCAATTAATTGAATGGCAAATAACCAAAATATGAATAAAAAAATAAAAAAAGCAATTGTATCTCTCTCTGATAAATCAGATATTAAATTAATTTTGAAAGTACTCAAAAAATATAATATTAAAATTATTAGTTCTGGTGGGACATCAAAAGAAATTAAAAAATTAGGTTATAATTGTACTGAAATATCAAATTACACAAATTCAAAAGAAATTTTAGATGGTAGAGTCAAAACTCTACATCCAAAGTTACATGCGGGGATATTAAGTAAAAGAGATAATAAAAAACACAAATATGAACTTCATAAAAATAATTATGAGGAAATAGATTTAGTAATTGTTAATTTTTATCCTTTTGAAAAGATGTCACTACTAAATAAAAATAAAGAGAAAATTATTGAAAATATAGATATTGGAGGTCCTACATTGGTAAGAGCAACAGCTAAAAACTACAAATACACAACTGTTTTAACATCTCCACAACAATACAAAGAATTTATTATAAATTTAGAAAAAAATAGAGGTTCAACTAGTCTTGAATTCAGAAAAAAAATGTCTTTAGAGGCTTTTAATTTAACAGCCTATTATGACTCTGTAATATCTGAATATTTAAATTCTGAAAACAATAATTATTTTCCACAAAAAAAAACAATTCATGGAAATTTAGTCGAAGTCCTGCGATATGGAGAAAATCCACATCAAAAATCTGCAATTTATAGTAATAGTAATAATTTAGGTATATCTCAATTGAATGGAAAAAAGTTAAGTTATAATAATTATAATGATATTTATGCAGCTTTAAATATTTCACAATCACTACCAAAAAATATTGGAACCGTAATCATAAAGCATGCTAACCCTTGTGGTGTTTCTATTAATAAGAGTAACCTAAAAAGCTTTAAAGAAGCTTTAGCATCTGATCCAATTAGTGCATTTGGGGGAATTGTTTCTTGCAATTTTAAGGTAACTAAAAGAATAGCTATAGAATTAAAAAAAGTATTTTTAGAGGTAATAATTGGAATTGGTTTCGATAGAGAAAGTCTTAAAATTTTAAAAAAGAAAAAAAACTTAAGATTAATTGATGCATCAAAATTAAATATACAAAGATCAAGTAGCATAACAAGCAACTTTAATTCTTTATTGCTTCAAGACTTTGATAATATGGTACTCGCCAAAGATAATTTCAAAGTAGTATCTAAATTAAAACCTTCCAAGAAAATATTCGATGATTTATTATTTGCGTTTAATGTTTGTAGAAATGTTAAGTCTAATGCCATTGTCTTAACAAAAAATACTTCAACAGTTGGAATTGGATCAGGCCAGCCTAGTAGATTAGATAGTTGTAAAATAGCAATTGATAAAATGAAAAAGTTCCAAAAAATTAAAAATAAAGATATAATTTTAGGTGCGTCAGATGCTTTTTTTCCATTTGTAGATGGAATTGAAACTTTAGTTCAAAATGGAGTAAGTGCAATCATTCAACCTGCAGGATCTATACGTGATCGTGAAATTATCAAATTTGCTGATAAATTAGGTATTATATTAATTTTTTCAAAAACACGACACTTCAAACATTAATTAATATTAAATTTTATCAATCTTTGCAGCAAGAACAAAGTCACTTTCATGCAATCCATTTATAGCATGAGTTTGTATTTTAATTTTTGCATATCCCCAACCAAACCATATGTCTGGATGGTGACCTTCTTGCTCAGCGATTTCTCCAACTTTATTTACAAAAGATTGACTTTCTAAAAAATTTTTAAATTTGAAATTTTTAATTATATAGAAATCTTTTTTGTCTTGTGACTCTACATCCCAACCATCAACCTTTTTAAGATATTTATGTATTTCTTCTAAATTAAAACTTGGAATTCCACCTTCACAGGGGATGCATTTTTTATCAGATAAATCACTCATTGATATCATATCCTAAATCATTTAGTTCATGTTGAAAAGCATTATTTAACTTTAATAAAATATTTTTTGGTAAAATTTTTTGCCACCTATTATTAAACCCTAAGTTAAAAAAATTTTTTTTTTGACCTGTTTTAGAGTAAACACTTTCTGAAAATCCTTCCCTCTCTTCTTTATTTCTTAAATTAGAAAAATTGGTTGAATTAATTGAATTGACTAACTTTTTTTGATTTATCTTAGAATTATCAGACCTCAATTCATCAATAAAATTTACTATTTTGGAGAATGAATTTAACTTATCACTTTCTAAATCCTCATACCTAATAAATAAAGTTTTAAATTCATTTGTATTTTTCCATGATTTAAAATGATTTGCCCAAGAACTTAAATAAGTAAAATTACTATGATCATTTTTTGAGGATTTTTGTAATAGAGAAGCATTGCCATCTATTAATTTTGAGTATGCTTCTTCATAGGTTAATGAATAATGATGTGTTAAAGATGTTATAATATTTCTAGGATCTCTTACAATATAAATAGCACCAAGAGTTTGTTTCTTTGTAGTAAAACTATTGCCCTTAAATTTATTTAATGTGCCATGCGTTTTAACAAAATGTACATCATTACCTGAAAAAAATTGCTGTTGATTGAAAATCCAGCTTTCAGCTGCTTCAAGCTCTGAATTTATATTTTTTTTTGTAAATTTCACTGATGGAAATTGAAGGATATTTAAAAGAAGATCAAAGTCGAATTTACCTTTTTTTGAAAAGTAGTATGCAGCTATAAATGATCTTAAATAAGTATTTCCACTTTTAGGATAAGAAGCAATCCATATAATCATGTTTTCACAATTCCATATTGAATTAATTTTTTATATTACTTAACTCAATATATACATAATAACAAATAATTATTATTTTTTAAGATTTTTAATAATATTTTGAAAACTTGAATTCTTTTTTATTAAAAAATTATTACCTATACCAAACATGGTTTTAGGTAGTTCTAAAAGTTTTTTAGAAACAATTTCTAAATTTATCTCCTCATAATTAGGATCATATATAACGTAATTATTTTCTTGAAGAAAATCTCTTAAAAGATTGTAGTCTTTATCGCTAATAAACTTCGAGAACTCTATTATAAACATTGGGGAATATTTTCTTATTAAATTTTTTGAACCTTTAATTACATTCATTTCATGACCTTCAACATCTAATTTAATAATAATATTAAATTCTTTCAAAATGTTAATATTATTCTCTAAGATACTATCTATTGTGGTAGTTTTAATCTTTGTAGTTTTTAATATATCAAAATTAGTATTTATCATTGAACTTTCCCAATCGTTTTTACTTTCTTTAAATTCTACTTCTAAATTTTTAGTATCAGAGACAGCTGAATTTATAGGTATTATGGACTTAAAATTATTTAAACTAATATTTTTTTGGAGATCAAGATATGTTTTTGATGAAGCCTCAAAAGAATATACTTTATTTTCATTTTTTAAAGCAGCAACAAACAATGAATAAAAGCCAAAATTTGCACCACAATCAAAAAGAAAAATTTTTTTTGTTAAAGAAATTTCTTTAAGCAAATTTAATTCTCTTAAATCCTCAAATTCACACTTTCTTAAAATTGAATGAGACTGTTTATTTTTTTTATTACTTGCCCAAATGTAAAAATTGTAGATTTTAACTTTTAAATCATAATTTAGTTTATTTCTTACTAGTCTAAAAAGTAAATAATAAAAAAAATTTTTTTTATATTTTCTAATATCTTGATTTTCTAAAAGTTTTTTAAATAAATAAATTAGAAAGTTAAACATTATAGTTTGGAGCGGGCAATGGGACTCGAACCCACGACCTTCTCGTTGGCAACGAGACGCTCTACCACTGAGCTATGCCCGCTTGTTCTAAAAATACTGAAACTATTAGCTTTTTTACAATTTAGCAAGAGACAAAGTAATTAAAATTTAATAAAATTATAAATAATGATTTTTTGGTTAGCATCCTACCCTAAAAGTGGCAATACTTGGGTGAGAACTTTTATATCTACTTACTATTTTAACAATAGTGAAGAATTTGAGTTTAGCCTTCTAAAAAATATTAAACAATTTCCTCATGAAAAATTTTTTGAAAAGAAGATAAATAATATAAATGAAGCAATTGAAAATTGGATTGGTGCTCAAGAAAGCATAAATAAAAAAAGTAATTTTACATTTTTAAAAACACATTCCGCACTTGCAAAAATAAATAATTTTCCGTTTACAACAAGAAAACAAACAATTGCAGCAATTTATATTGTGAGAGACCCAAGAAATGTTGTTACATCTATTTCAAACCACTTTCAAATGAATTTTAAAGATACAGTCGATTTTATGACTAATAAAAAAAAATATTTAATAAATAAAAAAAACATGAGTAACTTTGGAAATTTTACATTTTTAAATTCATGGTCCGAACATCACAAATCTTGGATAACAAATAAACAATTTAAAACTCTTCTTGTTAAATATGAAGATTTAGAAAATCATACTTTCAAAACATTTGAAAAAATAGTGTTATTTATTAATAAAGTGCTGAACAAAGATGAAAAAATTAATAAAGATAAATTACAAAAAATAATTGATAATATTACTTTTGAAAAACTTAAAGAAAAGGAGAAAAAGCAAGGTTTTCCAGAAGCAGTGACAAATAATTTCAATGATAAAATCAATTTTTTTTATTTAGGAAAAAAAAATAATTGGAAACAAATCCTCAATAAAAAACAGATCTCTATTTTAAATAAAATATTTGAAGATGATCTGAAATATCTTAAATATTAAAATTAAAACTTAATATTTTTATTTTTTAAAGTGTTCTGCATAGTCTGAAGGTAAAATTCATATTTCTTCCACTCTAGAGAAGTATCTTTTTTTATTTTTCCTCTTACCTGCATATAAGATGCTGTTGTAACGGCTCTATTAATATTTTGATAATCTTTCATTTGAGGCTCCCATTTTAAATCTAAATCTTGCAAGATTTTTTTTGTATTCATTTCAAAATTCTGTACAAAATTTTCGTAGTTTATTTCAAATATTCTTTCAGCAAATTTTTTTTTCCAAAATTTCATTAGTTCTAAATACATTGAGTAATAGTTAGCTGTATCATTTTGTGAAAGATTAAAATCCATTCCACTATCTACAAAAAGAGTTTTATAATTTGACCAACACACAGCCATCGGATTTCTATCTACATGAATAATTTTTGCCTCTGGAAATGATTTAATTATAAATCCTATCCATCTAAAATTAGAAGGTAATTTATCTATAATCATATCATTTTGTGTGATTTTCTTTATATTTTCATGATAGTAGTTTCGTATCTTGAAAAAATAATCCATCGTATCTTCGGGAATTTCTAAACCAATCTTATCAATAATTTTTTGCATAAAATTAAGTTCTCCACCTCCATATATTTTTGAATGACTTGATAAAATTTGTTCAATTAAGGACGTCCCAGATCTCGGCATTCCAACAATAAAAATTGGTTTAATTTTTAAGTTTTCATTAAAATTTAAAGGTTTATTTTCAATTTTATTAAAAAAGTTTTCTATCTTTTTAAATTGATCTATCTCACGTTTCATTGAGAAATTTGATTTTTCTTTTTTTAGTAAATTACATTTATTTAGATAAAGGAAACCTTGTTTTATATTATCTATATCAAAATATGCTTTGCTGAGTGCATTTAATAAAAGTATTTTACTTTCGTAATTTAGTAATTCTAAGTTTATTTTTTTTAGTTTTTTAAAAACTGTATTTTTTTCATCAATTTTTGTTATTGAAATATAGTTTCTATAACTTGGTATATGCAACTCATCGAGTTCAATTACATTTTGAAAACACTCTCTTCCTAAGGTAATATTTCCTAAAAATAAATGTGTAGAACCAAGATTATAAATTGTTTTTATATTATTTTTATCAATTTTTAAGATTTTTTCATATATAGAGATTAATTCTAGATAATTATTATTTTCTCTTAATATATTTGACAAATTAAAAAGTGCCTCAATATTGTCCTTTTTTAAGCTGATTGCTTTTCTATAACATTTAATAGCTTCTTCTTTTTTATTCATTATCTTTTGAATGTTTCCTAAATTATTATAAGCTTCAGAAAAACTTGGATTTAATTTTATTGCTTCTTTAAAAGATGAGATTGCTTCGTTAAATTTTTTTAACTTTTTTTGAATATTTCCATATGTATAAAAAAATTCTGGAGATTTTTTTAAAGATAAGAGTTTTTCAAAATATTTTTCAGCTTCTAAAAAATTTTGTTGATTAATTAAAGATAAACCTAAAATATAAATTAATTGAGAGTCTTCAGTATTATATTTTATTAATTTTGATCCACTTTTAATTACTGCTTCAAATTTTCTCTCTTTAAATAGATTTAATACTTTAAGTTTATTTTTTTCAAAATTATTTGAATTCATTTACTAAATGTTATAATTTAATTATTATGAAAAAAGAAGATCTTCCGAAAATATTACCAGTTTTTCCACTATCAAATTTTATTATCTTTCCAAGAACAACGGTACCATTAAATATTTTTGAGCCAAGATATATACAGATGATAGATCAAAGTATGAAAAGTAACAGACTTATAGGGATGGTTCAGCCAAAAAAAACAGGAGAGCTAAAAAAACCTGACTTACACAATGTTGGTTGTGTAGGTAAAATAACAAGTTTTAATGAAACGGATGATGGAAGATATTTAATAATAATAAATGGGGTATGTAGATTTAAAATTACCAACGAAATCAACAATGATAATCTATACAGAGAGTGCGAAGTAAAATACGAGGATTTTTCAAATGATTTAATTGAAAAATCAGATGAAATTAAATTTTCTGATTTAAAGCTAATATTCCAAAATTTAAAGGGTTTATTTAAAAAGCAAGGTTACGAGATTAATTGGAAAGAAATTGAAAAACAAAGTTTAGATCAAACTATAAATACTTTGTCGATGGCATCACCATTTTCGCTAGAGGAAAAACAAGTTTTACTTGAAAGCAAGGATTTAAATGTAAGAAAAGAAAAGTTTGAAGAAATTTTAAATACTTACATGTTAGATAACTTTAATAATAAAACATTGCAATAAATATTTGTAGCTAATTTCAATCAGATAAAAATGTTGAATAGTTATTTAAAATTTTATTATTTTTAAGAATTTTAAATATAGGTATTGAAAAATTATTTTTTATTTTATTATCAATTTTAAAGAAAGTGTTAATAGAATCTATTCCTAAACCATACATAAAATTTAAATGTTTATTATTTTCTTGAAATTTTTGAGCAATTATTTCACCATCATTAAGTCCTAATTTTATATTGTCATCTAAAATTTTAGATAAAGATTTAATATCTCTTATGGTCATATTGAATCCTTGACCTGCTAATGGATGAACTTTGTGTATTAGATCTCCAAACGATAAAATATTTTTAAAGTTATAATTTCTTAATACTGAGAATTTTATATTAAATGTTTCTACATCACTTAATCTATTGACTTTATATTTGTCACTATATTTTTTAATAATTTCAAGAAATTTTTTTTTATCAATTTTTTCTACAGAATTATTTGAAAATACAATTGATGTTTGATTATTAGACAATGGAAGAAAAGCTAAAGGTCCGTTTTTTGTAAATATTTGAGTTGCAGTTTTATTTTCAATTTTTTTATGATAAATTATTGATGTATGTGCTAGAGTACCATAATTTTTTTCTATCTTTTTTTGAAAAAATTTTTTTGTAATTGAATTATTAATTTCAGAATTAATAATCAAATCATATTTTCTTTTTTTAAGAATTTCGTAATCATAATTTTGAAGATAGGTAAATTTTAGAAATTTATTTTTTTTTAATAAATTAAAAATATCAACATATTTTAATAAATAAAAATTATATTGATTTTTATTTTTAAATTCAAATAGCTCTGATGCTCTATTTTGTTCAGAGTAAATTTTAATATTTTCTGTTGGCCACCCTAGTTTATGTAGACCTTTTATGTTTTTTTTTAAAAATTGATAATTCTTATTTGAGATCGCGATTGTTCTAATAGAATTTTTTAATTTTACAGATTTATTTTGCAAAATAATATCCACATTAATCTTTTTCTTAATTAATATGTTCGCTAGAAGTAGATTTGTTAAATTATTTCCTAAAAGGCAAATATTCATAATATTATTTAATTTTATCAACAAAAATTAAATGATACAAAGTGACAAATCAT
>MDSZ01137538.1_pt1 | contig 10472 bp, 8 predicted proteins | sample 811201 | NCBI WGS metagenome assembly MDSZ01 (sample SAMN05326647, study PRJNA326480) | marine metagenome | isolation source: seawater | place: Indian Ocean: North | collected 2010
AGATGCATTAGTTATATCTGTTAAGTGGTTTTTTTCTTTTGTTAGGTTATATATTAGGTATGAGTCAATGGTCCCAAATAACAACTTGCCATTTTTAGCCCTGCTCAAAGCCCCCGGCACATTGTCTAAAATCCATTTAATTTTTGTTGCAGAAAAATAAGGATCTAAAAGAAGACCGGTTTTATCCTTCACAGCATCTTCAAAGCCTTTCTGTTTTAGCTCTTCACAGTAATCTGCTGTTCTTCTATCTTGCCAAACTATTCCAGGATAAATTGGCTCCCCAGATAATTTATCCCAAACAATAGTTGTTTCTCTTTGATTAGTTATGCCGCATGATTTAATGTCGGTTACATCTACTTCACCTAATATATTTTCTATTGATTCTTTTACAGTAGACAAAACGTCTTTTGGATCTAACTCAACCCATCCGCTGTGTGGATAACTCAAATCATATTCTTTTTGGTAACTACTCAAGGCTGATAAATTAGCATCAAATATGACTGCTCTTGAGCTAGTTGTGCCCTGATCTATAGATAAAAACTTGTTCATATATTTACTCCGATTGTCTTAATTATCCACAATTTATTCACTGATTTCCAACAGCAAAAAAACAGCATATATACACTATATAGTGAAAAAAAAGTAAATTGTCACAATATATAGTGTTTTTTTACTTGATTCTTTATCCACAACTTGTAATATTAGGGTGTAACGAAAAAAAAGGTAAGTGTAACTGCAGACACATAAAATCCTTCCAAAAAGTTAAAAACAACTCTTAGCGGAGTGGAAGATTTTTGAGTACAAATTTAGGGGAAAACGGGAATAGGAAATGGAAACAACAATACAAACAGAAAACATAGAAAAAAAGTTAAGCCAAGGACAAGAAGTTAATGAGATTGAATTGACGGCTCCAGGAAGACTAAGAGTTATTAAAAGAAACGGCAAAGTTGTTGCATTTGAAGAAGACAAAATTAAAGTTGCTGTAACAAAAGCATTTCTCGCAATCGAGTCTGGTAATGCCGCGGCCAGCGATAGAATACATAGAAAGGTAAGTCAAATTTCTGAGAGCGTTATGGAGGTGTTTGAGAGAAGAATGCCGTCAGGCGGGACGCTGCACATTGAAGAAATACAAGACCAGGTAGAGCTTCAGTTAATGAGAGCAGAAGAACTAGAAGTTGCAAAGAGCTATATTCTTTACAGAGCAAGTCGAACACAAGAAAGAAAAAAAGTTGCTCCAATTGTAGATATTCCTGATGTTCCTGAGATAAATATAACAAAAAGTGATGGTTCAAAGGTTCCTTTAGATGTTGAAAGGCTAGCTTCGCTTATAAACGATGCATGCGACGGACTAGAGGATGTTTCTGTAGAAGAAGTTTTAAATGAGGCATTAAGAAATTTATATGATGGAGTCTCTGTAGATGATATGAGATCAAGTTTGATAATGTCAGCTCGAACAAAAGTTGAAAAAGAACCAAATTATTCATTTGTTACAGCAAGAATATTAATGGACCAGATAAGAAATGAAGCACTTGGATTTCTTGGTGTAGCGGAAGATGCAACATATGAGCAAATGGAACAATATTATCCACAAGCCTTTAAAGCATATATTGATAAAGGTATTGAGCTAGACATTCTTGATGAAGAGCTAAAAAACTATGATTTAGAAAAATTAGGTAATGCAATAGAGCATCAAAGAGACAATCAATTCACATACCTAGGCTTGCAAACTTTATATGATAGATATTTTATTCACTCTGATGAAGTTAGGTATGAGTTACCTCAAGTATTCTTCATGAGAGTGGCTATGGGCTTGGCAATAGAAGAAAAAGATAGAGAAGAACGCACAATAGAGTTTTATAGACTACTTTCTAGCTTTGACTATATGAGTTCAACGCCTACTCTCTTCAATTCAGGCACAAAAAGACCACAACTATCTTCATGTTATCTAACTACCATACCGGATGACTTAGATGGAATATTTGGAGCCATGAAAGACAATGCACTGCTCTCAAAATGGGCGGGTGGACTTGGCAATGATTGGACTTCAGTCCGAGCAATGAATTCCTATATAAAAGGAACAAATGGAAAAAGCCAAGGAGTAGTGCCCTTCCTTAAAGTTGCTAATGACACTGCTGTTGCTGTTAATCAAGGTGGCAAAAGAAAAGGTGCTATGTGCGCATACCTTGAGACTTGGCACCTAGATATAGAAGAGTTCTTGGAGCTAAGAAAAAATACAGGTGACGACAGAAGAAGAACACATGACATGAATACTGCAAACTGGGTACCAGATCTATTTATGAAAAGAGTTGAAGAAGGAACGGACTGGACTTTATTTTCACCAGGTGAAACACCTGAGCTTCATGATTTGACCGGAAAAGCATTTGAGGAGAAATACGAAGAGTATGAAGCTAAAGCAGCAGCAGGAGAATTAGATCAGTTTAAATCTATCCCTGCTAAAGAGTTATGGAGAAAAATGCTTACTATGCTTTTCGAGACAGGCCATCCATGGATAACATTTAAAGATTCATGCAACCTTAGATCACCACAACAACATGCTGGTGTAATACACTCATCAAACCTTTGTACAGAAATTACATTAAATACATCTGCTGATGAAATAGCAGTATGTAACCTTGGCTCGGTTAACTTAGCTAGGCATATGAAAGATGGCAAACTTGATGAAGAAAAAGTAAAACAAACAGTATCAACTGCTATAAGAATGCTCGATAACGTGATTGATATTAATTATTACTCAGTTGATACAGCGAAAAACTCAAACCTAAAACATAGGCCTATCGGCTTAGGATTGATGGGTTTTCAAGATGCTCTATACACTCAAAATATCCCTTATTGCAGTAATGAAGCAATTGAGTTTGCTGACAGAAGCATGGAATTAATAAGTTACTATGCAATCCATGCATCAACTGAGCTTGCAAAAGAAAGAGGATCATACAAAACTTATGAAGGGTCGCTTTGGAGCCAAGGAATTCTTCCAAAAGATTCTATCAAAATATTAGTTGAAAATAGAGGAAGCCAATATATTAACGTTGATGATTCAGAAACGTTAGACTGGGATACGCTTAGAAAGAAAGTAACAAGTGATGGTATGAGAAATTCTAATGTTATGGCGATAGCCCCAACAGCGACAATCTCAAACATTACTGGTGTGACTCAATCAATAGAACCAACATATCAAAACCTATACGTTAAATCTAACTTATCAGGCGAGTTCACTATTGTTAACCCTCACCTAGTAAGAAAATTAAAAGAATTAAAATTATGGGATGATGTAATGATAAACGATCTTAAGTATTTTGAAGGAAGTTTATCTCAGATATCAAGAATCCCAGATGATATCAAAAAACTTTTCTCGACTGCATTTGAGGTAGAGCCAAAATATATTGTTGAGTCTGCCAGCAGAAGACAAAAATGGATTGATCAAGCTCAATCATTAAATCTTTACATAAATAATGCTGATGGGAAAAAGCTAGATATCACTTATAGAATGGCTTGGTACTCAGGACTTAAAACTACATATTATTTAAGATCCTTAGCAGCAACTTCAACCGAAAAATCAACAGTAAAACAAGGAAACTTAAACGCGGTAAGTGCAGAAGTCACAGAAGCGCCGCAAGAACTTGGTGCACCAGCTCCAGTTCCAGATGCATGCTCACTGGATGACCCAGATTGTGAAGCATGCCAATAATAGGAGAATAGAATGTTAAATTGGGATGAATATAATACAGAAGAAACAACACAAGCAGTTGCTCAAGCCCCTGCTCAACCTAAAGAAGAAAAAGAAGTTGTGGTAAAGCTTGAAGAAGCTCCTAACGAATCTTTTAAAGCAACTTCAGAAGAAGGCAATAGAGCCGAACAAGCAAGATCATCATTAGCTGGCCTTGATGTTGAAGCAGGCATAAAAGAGCTTGATGAAATGAGTAGTGGAAGGGTTGAAGTAGACCAAAAAGCAATGATTAACTGCAAAGCTGATCTCAATCAATTAGTTCCTTTCAAATATGATTGGGCATGGCAAAAATATTTAGATGGAAGTGCTAACCATTGGATGCCGCAAGAGATAAATATGACAAACGATATTGCTCTATGGAAATCAGAAGATGGATTAACAGAAGATGAAAGAACGATAGTAAAAAGAAATCTTGGATTCTTCTCAACAGCTGACTCTTTAGTTGCAAACAATCTTGTTTTGGCAATATATAGATTAATTACAAATCCTGAATGCAGGCAATATATTCTCAGACAAAGTCTAGAAGAAGCAATACATACACATGCTTATCAATACTGTATTGAATCACTAGGAATGGACGAAGGAGAGATTTTTAATATGTATAGGGAAATTCCTTGTGTTGCAAAAAAAGCAGCGTGGGGCCTCAAATATACAAAAGAAATATCAGACCCAAATTTTCAAACAGGCACTGAAGAAACAGATAAACAACTATTGAGAAATCTTATAGCTTTCTATTGCGTGCTTGAAGGTATATTTTTCTATTGTGGATTTACTCAAATCCTATCCATGGGAAGAAGAAATAAGATGACAGGAACATCAGAGCAATTTCAGTATATTCTGAGAGATGAGTCCATGCACGTTAATTTTGGAATTGATGTAATTAATCAAATCAAAATTGAAAATCCGCATTTATGGGATGAGCAAATGAAAGCTGAAGCAGCTCAAATGATTCTCGAGGGTACAGAATTAGAGATCCAGTATGCAAGAGACACAATGCCTCGTGGAGTTCTAGGTATGAATGCCTCTATGATGGAAGAATACTTAAAATTCATAGCCAATAGAAGACTTACTCAAATTGGTCTAGAAGAAGAATTTAAAGGTGTTACAAATCCATTCCCTTGGATGTCAGAAATAATGGACTTAAGAAAAGAAAAGAATTTCTTTGAAACAAGAGTTATTGAATATCAAACAGGTGGCGCCTTAAACTGGGAATAAATCCTGAAACTTTACTCAAGCAAACTAGCACCAAGCCCAAAAAAGGTGCTAGTTTTCCTCGAAGAAAAAGGCATAAGTAATATTGAAATAATTAATTTAGATCTAGCCAAGCTTGAGCATAAAACACCAGAATATAAAGCCATAGCGCCAAACTCTAGAGTTCCTGCTTTGGTTCTTGATGATCAAACAATAATACTTGAGACAACTGCCATTTGCAGATATTTAGAGGAGATATATCCAAATCCTAATCTATTTGGAGAGAGTCCTATAGAAATAGCATCAATAGAAATGTGGTATTCGAGAGTGACCTATGAGCTAATGTATCCTTTGATGATAGGTTTCAGGCATCCCCATCCAGCCATGAAAGAAATGGAAGATCAATATCCAGAATATGGCCTAAATCAAAGAGAACATGCAAAAAAGTCACTTGCACATTTTAATAAATTGCTTGGTGACACAAAATACATCGCCGGTCAGAGATTCACATATGCAGATATTCAGATGGGAGTTTCTCTGCAGTTTTTAATTAGACTAAACAAAATAGATATTGGTGACTATCCATATCTAAATGATTATATTGAAATGTTAAGTGCTCGCCCTAGCTTTTCAGTCTCTTAAGAGTCTTTATTTAGTAATTCAAATATCATAAGAGTCTGCTCTCCTCCATTCTGGAGAGCTCTCGCGTCTTTCATATCAGATATGTTATCCCAATTTGCAGCAATATTTTCAGGTGTCATATCTTGACCGGTTCCTAGAGATACACCCATGGTCTCATGAATATGTATTCTTGAAAATACTCCTGCTCCAGCAGCCATAATTGCTCCATTTGGAGCTTGGTCGCTTGCAAGATATAAAACAGCTGGAGATACAAATTCAGGTTGAAGGTTTTTACCAAAGTCTTCAGGAATTAGACCTTCGGTCATCCTTGTATATGCAACAGGGGTAATTGAATTAGTAAAAACATTATATTTTTGACCTTCCAGTTTTAATGTATTCATTAAACCTATCATTGCCATCTTCGCAGAACCATAATTTGCCTGACCAAAATTACCAAAGACCCCACTTGAGGAACTAGTAAATATAATTCTTCCATAGCCTTGTTCACGCATGATTGGGAAGATGGTATGAGTGCAATTCAAAGTTCCTTGAAAATGTACATCCATTACAATATTAAAACTATCAATAGTATCTTTGTGGAAACTTTTATCTCTAAGAATACCAGCGTTATTAACAAGGATATCTATTCTTCCCCACTTATCCATTGTTTCTTTGACCATGTCTTGAACTGCCTCTAAATCGGTAACACTGGCACCATTAGCAATTGCTTCTCCACCCTCTGAAATGATTTGATCAACTACAGCATTAGCAGCGTCGCTAGCACCGTCACCATCAACACTTCCACCAAGATCATTCACAACAACTTTGGCGCCTCTTCTTGCAAGTTCTAATGCATGTTCTTTACCTAATCCCCCACCTGCTCCTGTAACAATGGCAACCTGATCATCAAATCTTATAGACATATTCAAACTCCTTAAATTTTTACATTATTTTATACAAAAGACTTCCCCAATACTATTTTTTAAATATATGAAAAGAATAATCTATACAAATTTACAATATAAATAATTAAAATATGGAAATGAAAGATTACCCTGACCTCTTTATTAAAAATATTAAATTAAATGCAGAAGAGAACGATCTTGAAAATTGGTTTAAGAGAACCTTAGAAGATGTTTATTGGGAAGAAGGATTTATTAAGATTTTTGGGAAGACTCAAAAAATACCAAGACTCCAGGCCTGGTATGCCAATACGGATGTGAATTACACCTACTCAGGCAAAAAACTGAAAAGAAATAATTGGAATCAAATCCTATTAGAAATTAAAAAAGTTGTTGAGCATGAAACAAGCATAAAATTTAATTCCGTATTAGCCAATCTTTATAGAGATGGAGAAGATTCTATGGGTTTGCACTCTGATAATGAAAAAGAGTTAGGTTCTAAACCAGTAATTGCTTCCCTTTCACTTGGTGCAACAAGAAAAATATTTTTTAGGCATAAATATAAAAAAATTAGTTTTTCATTAGCTCAAAATCAAGGAGATCTTCTGATAATGAGTGGTCAAACTCAATCATTTTGGAAGCATGAAATAAAAAAAGAAAAAAAGGTTCTATTGCCTAGGGTAAATTTAACTTTTAGGAATATAATTGGCTAAATATTCATAAAATCTCAAGGAATAAAAAATGAGCGAAAGAATTAAAGTTGTTGTAACAGGGGCTGCTGGTCAGATAGCTTACTCACTAATACCAAGATTAGTTGATGGAAGAACTTTTGGGAACAAAATAGTTGACCTATGTTTAGTTGAAATACCACAAGTCGTAGATAAATTAGAAGGTTTGGTAATGGAGCTTGAGGACTCTTACTTTCCTCATATGGGTAATGTTAGTTACACAGATAATTTTGATGATGCTTCTTATGATGCTGATTGGTTTTTATTGGTAGGAAGTATTCCTAGAGGAATTGTTTATGAGGGAAAGAAAATTGAAGAAAGGTCTGATCTCTTAAAAATAAATGGTGGTATTTTTGTGAAACAAGGAGAATCTATTGGCAAAAATGCAAAAACAAATGCAAAAATACTTGTAGTAGGTACCCCTGCCAATACAAACGCTTTAATTGGTAAAAATGCAGCAAATAATGATAAGCAACTATGGATGGCAATGACAATGCTAGATTCAAGCAGAGCTAAGTCTGTAATTGCAAAAAAAGTTAACAAGACTGTTAAAGATATTAAGCACATGATCATATGGGGCAATCACAGCCCAACGATGTATCCGGATATTGAAAATACTGTTATTGCAGGAACTAGGGGGGCTGATATTATTAATGACAATGACTGGGTTGAAAATATCTTCCTTGCAACCGTACAGCAACGTGGAAAAGCTGTAATTAACGCTAGAGGAGCTTCCTCTGCAACTTCTGCTGCAAAGGCTGCATTAGATACTATAATTGCTTGTGAAAACGTTACAGAGGACGGTGATTGCTTTAGTGCAGCAGTTGCAAGTGATGGTTCTTATGGTGTGCCTGAAGGTCTTATATGTGGATATCCATTAATCACTTTAGAAGATGGTACAGTTGAGATAAAAAGAGATGTAACTTTGTCAGAATCTGCTAAATCTAAATTTCAACTATCTATAGATGAACTCATTTCAGAAAAAGAAGCAGTTAAGAATTTATTGAAATGAAATTAGCTAAGGATAAAGAAATTACCCTCATTGATATCCTTAGTAACGAAAATTTATCAAAAGTTGTTATTGCAACAAATAAAGATGTTTCTTCGCTAATACAAAATTTAGAAAATTCTGATATTGAAGAAATTTCTATTTTGCCATCTATATCAAAGATGGTTGATAAGCACTCTGACATTTTTATAGTTATGGATGATATTGAAATTAGCGAAGTGCATATTGGAACAATAAAAAATCTTATCAGTACTAAAATTATAATTTTTACAAAATCTGTAGATATGACAGATGATGTAATGTTTAAAATGGGTCTTCAAAAAGAGCTTTCTGGAAAAGAAAATTCGTATAGATGTTACTCCTATAATCTGGATACCTACAACAACAAGAGATCATGGAATAATCCAGATGGGTGGGCTAACCCAGAAAATTTTAATAAATTTAGGTGGTAAATCTATATATATATTTTGAATACTTATTTTTAACTTAAGTATAAATAAAAGAATTATTATAAAAATATGAAAAATTTAAACACATTAATTCTTTGTCTCATCTTTGCTTTTTCCGCATCAGTTCAAGCTGATACTGCTGACTGTAGTGGAGGCAGGTGTCCTGCTCTTGATAGAGTGAAGGATGTTGGTGACAAGATAGCTAAAGACATGGTACCTTTTGTTGTTGCAGCCATAGTTATTTCTGTAGCTGGTTCTGTTACAACTGAAGGAGCTGATGGTTATGTTTATACAATTGATAAGAATCTATATCAAAGTGGGATCCAGCTGGTAGATCCTTCGCAGAAATATACATTTGATGTACTAAGCTTATCTAACCATAACTCTTATGATCCACTTAACAAAAATAACTTTTCAGTTAATTTAGTTGAGTTCAGATATAAATTTAATTAGTTTTTTAGCTGAGGAAATAAAATAACATCTCTTATTGATGTCTGATTAGTAATCATCATTACAAGCCTATCTATTCCTATGCCAACACCTACCGCTGGAGGCATGCCGTGCTCAAGCGATATGACGTAATCTTCATCAAATGACATCGCCTCATTATCACCAGCATCTTTTGCAGCAACTTGAGCTTTAAATCTTTCAGCCTGATCATCAGGATCATTAAGTTCACAAAATCCATTTGCTATTTCTTTTCCACCAATAAATAACTCAAATCTATCGGCTATGTCAGGATTATCGTTATTTCGTCTTGATAAAGGCGATACTTCTACTGGATATCCTATTACAAATGTTGGTTGTATTAACTTTCCTTCTACAGTTTCTTCAAATAAATCTAGCAACTCTTTACCAGAAAGTGTAGCAAGGTCTGCATCTGTTAAATGAGTATTTTGTTCTAATACTAAGTTTGCTAATGTTTCTTTTCTAAAATCTGATAGATCTAAGCTATCATCACCCCAAGTAATATTTAATGATCCGCAAATTTTTTGAGTAGCGTCTTTGATCATATTTTCTGTAAACTCAATCGTTCTGTCTAATGATGAATATGCTTCATAGTACTCTAACATAGTAAATTCTGGATTATGCCTTGTAGACAAACCCTCGTTTCTAAAGCTTCTATTTATTTCAAAAACTCTCTCAAAACCTCCAACTAATAGTCTTTTTAAATATAACTCTGGCGCTATTCTTAAAAATAAATCTCGATCAAGAGCATTATGCTTTGTTACAAAAGGTCTGGCGACTGCACCACCAGGAATTGGATGCATCATTGGTGTTTCAACCTCAATAAAACTCCTATCCTTTAAGGACTGTCTCATTGATTCTATGATAAGCGTTCTATCGATAAATACTTTTTTAGAATCATCGCTGCTCATAATATCTAAATATCTTTGTCTGTATTTTATTTCTATGTCAGCCAGTCCTTTGAATTTATCAGGCATTGGTCTTACTGCTTTAGTAATTAATACTGCTTCAGATGCTTCTATGGTTAATTCATCAGTTCTTGTTTTGAAAAGTTTTCCTTTGATTCCAACAATGTCTCCAAGATCCCAAGTCTTGAAGTCTTCATAACTTTCTTTTTCAACGGTGTTTTTACTTATATAAATTTGGATATCTCCACTAGCATCTCTTATTGTGGCAAAGCTTGCATTACCCATAACTCTTCTAAGCACAATCCTTCCTGCAATAGAAATATCAGAGATATTTTGATCCTCAAGCTCTTCTTTTGTAAGTTGTGAATATTTAGTTGATAAATCAGCAGCATAATTTTCTTTATAAAAATTATTTATATATGCTTTATTTTCTGACCTAAGAATCTCTAAT
>MDSZ01159035.1_pt1 | contig 10472 bp, 9 predicted proteins | sample 811201 | NCBI WGS metagenome assembly MDSZ01 (sample SAMN05326647, study PRJNA326480) | marine metagenome | isolation source: seawater | place: Indian Ocean: North | collected 2010
AAAATATTTAATGCTAACCCAAATTCGTCGAAAAACAAAATATTAGCTAATACTGAAATAATGATGGAAATATATGATATTAATAAAAAAGTAGACACTTTCGTTACTTGCGTTAATAATGGTACTCATATCTTAGGATTACAAAAGGGACTGAAAAAAAATCATTTGTTGACTGGTGTTTTTACAAAATCTTTTTTGGCGCCAAGTATCAATACTTACACAAAATACGAATTTCCGAGGTTAAAAGAATGTTTTGATATTAAAAAGAGTCTTATTAAAGCTGGAGATAAGAATATTAAACTTGGCTTTAATCTCTTTAGAAAAGAGGGAATAAATTCTAGCGGTTCATCAGCTGCAGTCATTGGATCATTAAATAATAAAATTTTTAAAAAAAGAAAAAATATTTGTTGTATTGTCACAGGAAATCCCTCTATTGACCTTAGTAGCTTACAAAAATTTATTCTGAGAAAATAAGATATTTAAAATGTCAAATTTTTTTTTAGTAAGATCAAAAAGAAATATTAATAAAAAGATTTTTAATAAAATGTTATTTAATTTAAATAATAAGTATTTAAACTTATCAGAAAATTTAATTTCATTTAGATCAAAAAACTATTATTATTTTATTGGTTTAAAAACTGAAAAATTAAACAAAATAATTAAAATTGATAATAATTTGGTAATGATTATGACCGGATCAATTTTTAATTTAAAGGATAATTCAATAGATCATATTTTTTCGGAGTATTTGAGACATGGTCTAAGGTTTCTAAAAAAACTTGATGGTAATTTTTCAATAGTAATTTTAGATGTCAAAAATGATAAAATCACTGCGATTAGGGATAGACATGGATCCAATCTTCTTTTTTTTAATAAAAATAAAAAATTTTTTACAATTTTTACAAAAATCAGATTACTTAAAGATATATCAATTTACAAACTTAGGCCAAACCGAGAGTTGATTAATACGTATTTATTTAAAAATTACAGGTACTCTTATGGTTCTGAATCAACTTTTTTTTCTAATTTATTTTTATTTAAAAATAACTCAATAAATTTTATAGATAAATTTTCGTTTAAAACAGAAAAACTTTATAGCTTCAAATTCGTTTATAAAAATTATTACAATCAAATCAAAGCAAAGAAAAAATTTTTATATCTGTTAAAAAACAGTTTTAAGAAAAGATACACAGATGAAAAATCATCTGCTTTCCTTTTGAGTGGAGGCTTAGACTCACCTACTGTTGCAAGTATTGCTTCAAAAAATATTGCTAATAAAATTAAAACTTACTCCATAGGATATAAAATAAGAAAAAAAAAAAATGAACTTTTCTACGACGAAACAAAGCTGATAAAAAAAATATCGAAATTTAATAACTTTAAGTCCAAAATAATTTATCCAAGTGACAAAAATTTTTTAAAAATATTTAATGAGATGTTAAATATTCATGATGAGCCAATTTCTTCTCCAACATGGTACTCTCATTTTTTACTTTGTAAATTTCTTTATAAAAATAAGATCAAATATGTTTTTGGAGGAGATGGTGGTGATCACATATTAGCAGGATTATATGATGATATTCCTTATTTTTTAGCTGACTTGAAATTTAGTAATAATTTTAAAAAATTTAAATATGAGTTAAAAAAGTGGATACAATTACATGACCATCCTATTTTTAAAAAAAATGAAAAAATTTTTAAAACGTATTTAAAAAAGTGTTTTGATAAAAAAAAGAAAGGTTATATAAAAAATTATACTTGGGATGAATCTCAGATGAGAAATGATAACCAATATCTTAAAATTATTCAAAAAAAAATAAAATTTGAAAAATTTAATAAATTTCCCTCAATTACAAAAAGTTTTTTAAAAAGTAAATTAGTTCAAGATTTACATCATGCATCGTCACCACCATCTACTAGGGCGGAAATACCAAATTTTTCCAATTTTGGATTAGAATGCAGATCAGTTTTTTTAGATGAAAAAGTAGTAAATTTTTGTTGGGATTTGCCGAATAATTTAATGATAAAAGATGGATATACTAAATGGTTAATTAGATATGCTTTAAAAGACTTTTTGCCAAAAGAGGTATTGTGGAATAAAAAACATATTGGTTTGAATGCGCCCGCAAACATTTGGTTTAGAAGAAAATTAAAAACAGATTTAAAAAAAACTGTAAATAATCTTACTAAACGAAAAAAATTTAAATTCATTAATAAAAAATTGTTAAAAAAAATATTTAAAGATCATTTCGATGAGAAAAATGATCATATGATGTTTCTTTGGAAATTTTATAGCTTAGAAAAATGGCTAGTAAATTGGAAATTTAAGTAATGCAATATAAAAAATTGCAAGATGGTAGAAAGGTCTCTTGTATAGGATTTGGTCTTTACAAAGGTAAAATTTCGCAGGCCTATGATAATCAATTAATTAAAACTATAAATTTTGGAATTAAGAAAGGAATTAATATAATTGATACAGCTCAAAAATATCGTAACGGAAGAAGTGAAAAAATAATTAAAAGAATTAATAAAATTAAGAAAAATAGGAAAAACTTTGTTTTTATTTCAAAAGTTGGATTAATACCGCAATATATCAAAAAAAATAATATTTTAAAAAAACTAAAAGTAAAAAAAGAAAACTGTCTGCTTAAAAATGATTTTTGTATAGATCCAAAATATATTAATTGGTCCTTAGATAATTCTTTAAAACTGATGGGAACAAATTATTTGGACTTCTACCTATTACATAACCCAGAATATGCTTTACAATTAAAAAACGGTTATAATAAAATATTTGATGCTTTTAAATTGCTAGAAGAAAAAAGAATTAAAGGAAAAATTAATTATTATGGAATTGCTACTTGGAGTGGATTAAGAAGATTAGAAGGAAATCATTTCCGCCTAAATTTATATAAAATATTTCAAAGGATTAAAAAAAAATTTGGGCCTAACCATGGATTTAGATGTTTAGAGGCACCTCTTAGTATTGGGATGCCAGATGTTCTTAATTATAAAGTTTTTAAAAACATAGACTTATTAAAATTTTTAAAAAAAAATAAGATAGATTTTTTTACTAGCGCATCTCTTTATGAGGGAAATTTAGAAAAACTCTCAAATTTAAACGAAATTTATAATTCTTTTAGATTGTCTAAAGATAGAAAAAATGAGTTAGTCCCAGTAGATATATCGTTCCCTAAAAGCGAAAATTCTATAAGAAGACTTTTCATACTATTAGAAAATTATCGAAGAAATAATTTAAATTTAAAAAAATTAAGCGCGAAATTCTCTAAATTATGGAACATCTATGGTCTAGCAATTAATTCCTCAAAAATTTTTAATGAAATAAAATGCCATTTAATTGGAATGGAAGACATGGATCTTGTGATGAAAAACATAAAAGAATACAATCATAATTTAAAAAATAGTGAAAAAAAATTTATTAGAAATATATGGAAAAAAATAAAGGCAGATCTCTAGCTAAAACAAGATCGATAATCCTATATAGAAATAAAATTTCTAAAAATCAGATTGATGATGTTTTTGACGTAATGGTAGATTTATTTAAATTTTATTTTCCATCAATTTTTAAATGGGTTCCTAAAAAGGTTTCATCTAATATTTGGAATAATTTAAGGTTCCATAAATCAATATTATTAGCAAGAAAAAAATCTAAAAAAAACTTTGGAAAAGTCTATGACACTATTCAACTTTCTAATCCTTTAAAAAAATTAATGACCTCCGAAAATTTAATAAAAATATTAAATGATTATTCTAAACTTAAAAAACAAAATTTTATTTGTTTTAACTCTTTAGTAAGGTTTGACCCTCCCTTTGATAACAGAAATACAGTTGATTGGCATTATGATTTATATCCTAACAGCCATAAAATTGATCCTGTAAATGGAATAACCGTAGTAGTAGCATTTCATGATACAAAAGTAGTTCATGGAGCACCAATATTTCTACTAAATTCTAGTCAAAGTAATGTAAAAATGTTTTTGAAAAAAAATAAAAATAATAAGTCAGACTCATATCTATTAGATAAAAGTTTATTTAAAAAATTTAGAAAAAAAGTATTTGAAATTAAAACAGGCGATGTGCTGATTTTTCCTATGAAAACAATTCATAAAAGTGGTGAAAATACATCCGATAGAGTCCGAATTAGTGGCTTATTTAGATATTATCCAATATCAGAAAAAGGTTTTACTGCATTAAAAGAAAATTATGTCCCAATTTAATAAAAAAGACAAAGTTTTAAATTTGCTAAATGAACTCCATTTAAAATTAAATTTTAAAAATTATTTAAAAGAATTAGAAAAAGATAAAAGTTTTCTTAATCAAATAAATGAAAAAATTAATTCAAATAAAATTTTTGAAAAGAGAGGTTTCAAATCAATTTATGAATTTTCAGTTTATAGAAATTTTATTTACTCTTTAATAAGAAACCACAAACCTACGATTGTTTTAGAAACAGGTGTTCTTCACGGACTCACTTCGGCTTGGATCTTAAAAGCATTAAAAGATAACAAAAATGGAAAATTAATTTCAATCGATTTGCCAAGAAGAGAATGGAAAAATTTTTTTGGAAATAAACCATTTGGTCCTGGCGGTCAAGCAGAGTTTGAATTACAAAACGAAATACCAGGTTGGATAATACCAGATAATCTAAAAGAAAATTGGGAATTAAATCTAGGTCCTTCATCTAAATTCCTTGAAAAAATTCTTAAGACTAATAGAGAGATAGATTTATTTATTCATGACAGTGACCATTCATACGAAGTAATGAAATTCGAGTGTGATCTAGTTCAAAAATATTTAAATAATATTGATATAATTATAGATGATCATTATTGCAATAATTATTATGAGGAATTTAGTAAAAACTTTGAGAGAACATATCATTTTATTGATGATATTGATGACAATCAAAAACAAGTTGAAGGTAGTTTATTTTTTCCAAAAATAAATTAAAAGTTAAATCATCAAATGAATAATTGCAGAATTTGTGAAAGTACTAATTTATTCAAAAAATTTGAATATTTTAAAATACCAAAAGGAGAAACAGTTTATCCAGGTATAAATTATGAAAAATATCATCGCATTTATTTTAAATGTAAAGTTTGTAAGCATTATTCAAGTTATTTAAAAATGAAAATTGATAATCACTACTCATCAACTTATAATAAAACTGTTTATTCTGGTAACTTAAAAAAAAATTTTGAAAAAATAAATAATTTACCTTCCTTTCAATCAGATAATTTTTATAGAGTGAAAAGAATTGATGATTACTTAAATAAAAATAATTTTAACAAAAAAAAATTAAAAATATTAGATGTAGGTTCTGGTTTAGGAATTTTTCCTTATAAAATGAGTAAAAAAAATTATGATGTGACTGCCTTAGATCCAGACAAAAAAAGTTGCTTACATATTAGAAAAAACTTGAAAATACAGACTTTGCACGGAGATTTCTTTAAATTGAGAATTAAAAAAAGATATAATCTTATTACTTTAAATAAAGTAATAGAACATGTCGCGAGTCCAAAAAAAATGCTCATCAAAATTAAGAAAATACTGAAAAAAAAAGGTTTAATTTATATAGAGGTTCCAGACGAAAGGGCATCTTTATATGGAAAAGATAGGGAAGAATTTCATATTGATCACTTGCATGTTTTTTCTAAAAATTCACTTAATTATTTGACTAATAAAATTAATCTAAAAACAAAATTTTTAAAGAGTATCAAAGAACCAAGTGGAAAATACACAATTTTTGGAATTTTTTCTATATAGCTAAATTGAAAAAAAATTATTTAATATTTACCCCATTGCTAGAAACCTGGCCAGCAAACCTTAAGAGCACTATTTCAATTGTTTCTGAGTCAGCAATATTAGATCTTAATGGAAAACAAAATGAATATGAGAATTTTTATTTAAACTCACCGAGATGGAAGAATAAGAAGATTTTTGGTCAGGATTTTCGTAAACTCTCATCTCTTTTTGAAACAATATTAAAATTTTTTTCAAAAGAACTTAATAAAGTTCACAATGTTAACCACGATTATAAAACATGGAGAATTATTTTAGGACCATGGTTATCAATGTTCATATTCATATTTTTTGAGAGATTTTCAAACATTGATAAAACATTCCAAAATAAAAAGATTGATAAATGTTTATTTTTAGATTTGGATAAAAGATTATTTGTTCCTTATGATGCAAGAGAATTTGTAGATTTTGCCCAAGAGGATTATTGGAATCAGTTCCTATATCAAAAAATTGCTCAACAATTTCTAGATGAAAAAAAAATAATTATTAAAAAAAATCAAAAAAATTATCAATTTATAAAATATTCAGAAAAATTAAAAAAAAAATATACTGGTCAAAAATTTAGTAAGTTTATAAATTTTTTGATTTATATACTTAATCTATTTAATCGGAAAAAATATAAATTTTTTATTTACGGAAATAACTTTAGACTTAAAGATCAATTTAACCTTGCTTTTAAATTGAGACAATTACCAATGATAAGAGCTCAGATTAAAGAAAAAATTAATCGTAAAATAAATGACAAATTAAGAGAGAGTTTCAGAAAAAAAATTAAATTTAGAAATAAATTTGATAATATTTGTTTTAATTCGATTTGTGACTTTTTGCCGACGTTATTTTTAGAAAATTATAAAGATTTTAACCTTTACGAAAAAAAAGCTAATCTCCCAACAAAACCAAAAGTGGTTTTCATATCAACTGCCTTATGGTTTCAGACAAAAGTTATGTTCTTCATTGCAAAGTTAATTAAAAACAAAAAAACCAAATTTATTTACAGTCAGCATGGGGGTACTTATGGATTATCTAAGTACAACTGGGCTGAAAAATTCGAAATATCTGTAGCTGATATTTATTTGAGTTGGGGCTGGAAAAATAAGATTAACAAAAATATTAAAAGATTTTTTATTTTTAAAAATATTAAGAGAGAGAATAGAGTTAAAAAGAATTTATTAATGGTTTTAAATAATAGGACCAGATATTTTATTTCAACTGACTCCTCATTTGGAACAGAGATATATAGTAACTATATTTCAAATGTAACAGGTTTTCTTAACAACTTGGATAAATCTATTAAGGAAAATACTATTTTAAGAATGCCTCCTTCATCAAAAGAGAAAAATAATTTTTCCGAAAACCTTAAAAAAAATTTTGAATTTAGTAATACTCAATCTTTCTCAAAAGCTTGCAATAATTCAAAGTTAATTGTTCATACTTATAATTCTACACCATTTTTAGAAACAATATCATCTAATTTACCTACAATATTAATTTTAAAAAAAAATGATAATCCATTTAAAAATGAAGCAAAACCCTTTATAAAGAATTTAGTGAAAAATAAAATTTTATTTTATGATGCAAAACTTGCTGCGAAATTCGTTAATAAATTATGGAATGAAAATATTGATGATTGGTGGAATGATAATAAAACACAAAAAGCTATCAATAAATTTATTACCAACTACGCTAATACGACCAACAATATTAGTGAGGAAATAAAAAAAATTATAATTAATTAATAAACAATGAATATTAAATCAAAAAAATTTTTAGTTATGGGATTACCTGGCGCTGGTAAAACGACATTAGCGGATAAACTAGCAACGAAAATTCCATCAGTCAGGATTAATGCGGACGAAATAAGAAAAAGATATAATGACTGGGATTTTTCTAAAGAGGGTAGAATCAGACAAGCAAAAAGAATGAGAGATTTATCAGACAAGGAAATCTCAACAGGAAAAAATGTAATTACGGATTTTGTTTGTCCAACGGATAAAACAAGGGATGATTTTAACGCGCATTATGTGATCTGGGTAGATACAATTAAGCAAGGAAGATTTGAAGATACTAATAAGATATTTGAACCTCCAAAAAACTTTTTTTTAAAAGTGACATCAAAAAATGCTGATTATTGGTCAGAGCAAATAATAATTAAATTATCAAAAGAATAAGTTCAAAACTAAATAAGGTTTTAAACTTACATAAAATTGTCTAATTATGATAAAAGTATCATAAGCAAATCAGTAAAATGAATTTGAACAGAAAAAATATTTTAATATCTGGTGTTGGTAAAGGACTCGGGGAGCAGATGACAAAACAATTTGTTAGGGCCGGTGCTTATGTTTATGGAATTACTCGGTCAAAATCTGATTTAAAAAAATTTAGAAATACTAAAAACCTAAAAATATTTGTTGGAGATGTTAGGAATTTAAACCTTATAAAAAAATACTTAAACAATCATTAAAAGACAAACGTTTAATAAATGGTCTTGTTAACAATGCTGGCATAAGACAAAGATTAGAATTTCAGAAAATTACAAAAAAAAAAATAAAAGAAATATTTGATATAAATTTTTTTTCTATTTTTGAAATATTAAAACTTTATGCCAACTATTGTATAAAAAGAAGAATTAAAGCTTCTATAGTAAATATTGGTTCTATAGTAGGAGAAACAGGTTTTGTTGAATTAAGCGGATATAGTTCAACTAAAGGTGCTCTTAAAAGTTTGACTCAATGTTTTGCATTAGAATTCGCTAACAAAAATTTAAGAGCTAATTTGGTAAATCCTGGTTTTACTAAAACCTCGTATTTTAAAAAATTCAAATCAAAAAAAAAATTATACAATTGGACAATCTCAAAAATCCCACTTAAGAGATGGGGTGAATCAACTGAGATAGCCTCAACTGTAGCATTTTTACTATCTGACAATTCAAGTTATATAACTGGTGAAACAATTAATATTGATGGAGGTTGGTTAAAATCATGAAAAAAAAAAACTCTGTGCTTGCTTTAATTCCCACACGACTTAATTCTAGAAGATTACCCGCAAAAGCTTTATTACCTATTAATAAATTACCTCTAATAATTCATGTATATAGAAGAACAATATTATCAAAAAAAATTGATGAAACTTACATTTGTTGTGATGATAAAGAAATTTTTAATGTTGCAAAAAAATTTGGTGCAAAAGTATTAATGACCTCAAAACATCATAATAATGGAACTGAAAGAATTTGTGAGGCTTTTAAAAAAATTAAAAATAACGAAAAATATAAGTTTGTAGTAGATGTTCAGGGTGATGAACCCCTTTTGAGCCCTAATCATATCGATAAAGTAGTTAACTATCATGAGAAAAACTTAGATGCAGATATTATTTTACCTAATATAAAAGTAAAACCCACAAACAATACTAATATAATAAAAATAGTCTCTAATAAAAAAAATGAGGTAATGTATCTTTCTAGATCAAACATTCCTTATGAATTTAAGGAAAAAAATTCACATTTTAAAAAACATCTTTCAATAATATCTTTTAAACCAAAATCTTTAATCGAATATGGAAAACATAAATTTGGAGCTAATGAAAAAGTTGAAGATATTGAGCTTTTAAGAGCGCTTGAAATCGGTTTGAAAATTAAAACAATTAGCCTAGAGGGCGATAGTTTTTCAGTAGATGTTTTTGAAGATTACTCAAAAGCAAAAGCAAAAATTAAAAAGGATAAATATTTTAAATTATATAAATAAAAAATGAAATTAGAGTATAGTATAAATAAAAATAAACACTCAATCCTTTTTTGCAAAGATGATAATATAAAAAAAATGTCACAAGTGCTCGCAAATTTTGAGACAGATAAGAACGTTTTATTTCTCTTTGATAGCAAAATCGATAAGAAAATAGTTGAAAAAATATTTAATGAATTAAAATTATCTGGCTGTAATATAATAAAAATTGAATGTGTATCTGAAAAATTAAATAAAAATGAAAAATTATTATTTAAAATTTTAGATATTTTATTAGCTAATAATTTTACCAAAAAATCAATAGTGATTTCTTTCGGCGGAGGAGTATTGGGAGATGTGTCTGCTCTAGCAAGTAGTTTATATTTAAGAGGGTTAAATTACATTTGTATACCTACTACAATGACGTCCATAGTTGATAGCTCTATAGGCGGCAAAACAGCAATTAACTATAAAGGGATTATTAATTCCGTTGGTACTTATTATCATCCTAAGATTGTATTTATTTTAGAACACGTTCTTAAAAACTTACCTGAGAGAGAATTTTTAGCTGGAATACCCGAAATAATTAAATGCGGGATTATTGGAAATAAAACTATACTTAGTTTGTTGAAAAAAAAACATAATCAAATTGTTTCTAGAAATACCAATGTCTTATTCAAATTGTGTTATTTGTCATTAAAGACTAAAATTAAATTTTTTTTAGATGATATTTTCGAAAAAAATAGAAGGCTTTCTCTTAACTTTGGCCATACGTTTGCTCATGCAATAGAAATGGCAATAGAACTAAAAACAAAAAAAGACTTTATCAGACATGGAGAAGCTGTTGGTATAGGAATGTTATGTGAAGTTTTCTATGAGAAAAAAAAGAGAGATAAAATTTTTAATACTATAGAGGATCTTTTAAAAAAATAT